>Ga0265297_10002009_pt1 | contig 43652 bp, 36 predicted proteins | sample Munlanlwell13791_FD_192502 | JGI IMG/M metagenome (GOLD analysis project Ga0265297, IMG submission 192502) | Leachate microbial communities from a municipal landfill in Southern Ontario, Canada - Leachate well 137-91 | ecosystem: Engineered > Solid waste > Landfill > Unclassified | place... | reverse complement strand
TTCATTGAATCAAGAGGAGTTATCCGGGGTGCAAAATTATCTGGGTACGGAAATTTTAGACAATTGGCATCTTATCAGGAAAGCGGAGGAGTCGGTAGCCCGGCTGGCCATCATCCCAATGCAGGATATCCTGAACCTGCCAGCTTCGGCACGAATGAACAAGCCCGGTACGACCAGGGGTAACTGGATCTGGCGGATGCAACAGAAGCAACTAAATTCCTCCTCTGGCAAACAATTGCTGGAATTGACCAGATTGTACGGGAGAGCTGAATAGATTTGAAATTAATTTGCTGTTTTAGCTATTTTCCAAAAGTTTCATTGCTTTCAGCAACCGTTGACTTTCTAAAACACTTTTTATAGGGGAAAGGTTCAAATATTTTACTCGTATTTCGTTGATGGCCAAAATGTCCATTTCAGCCATGTGCGGGTAAAATATCTTCGTAACAACCGCACTTTTCCACGAATTTCCGTGTATCCTTACAATATTGGGAGCGTTCCGTGCAGGATGGACGTGTATGTACAATTCATCGTCCACACCCTTCCGCAATACCCATCCGGAACGATCGGACAAGGTTATCAATTTGAATTCCCATTCCCCTATCCATGAAAAAAATTCGTCCCGGTCCTTAATCCCCAACGTCTTCAACTCATCTGACATAGCCATAATTAACTGCTCTGCAGTTAAGAGTCCGGTATAAATATCTAAATAATTGCTGTTGATAGAACTTATATTCCCGATAATCCCATCCCTCAATTTTAGATCCCCGGGATTGTTTATGACATGATACAAACACGTTTGAACCCAGCGGAGATGGTGTTTCCAGGGATTAAACCGGAAAGGAGGTGATATCACACAATCAGATAACATCTTTTGAACTATTTACCGTTACAAACGACCGGACACTACCCCCACGTTGCAAACGAGGGGGATCATGATTTAGGGCCGAATCTATTTAAAGATGCCGAAATGCCCCAGAAGCCACCATAAAATCAGGAAGATCACAATCGTAGAAAGGCATCCGCCTCCCAACTTTTTTGCACCCCAACCGGCCGCAATTCCTCGAAGTAGTTTACTCATTTTTCTCCTTTTTTATAACAAAGCAAGATTCTTTTTACTTTGTTATAAATATAACAATTAAAAACAACAAGACAAGAAAGTCCTTGACATATATTAAGTTACAACTTCAACTTCATGATCGCATCCACAATTCCGCGTAGCGGATAAAGTATTGTAGAAAATCAGTCCAAGTAGAATGCTTTACCTCGTAGAGGTTAAAGAAATTACGCTTTGAGAGAGTATTGAAAGGTTAGCCGGACACTAATTATTTTATATTTCTATCTTTTTGAGACTTATTCCTGCAATTTAATTATCCTCCATTTCCCGTTCTCCTTCACATGGGCCATACCTTTGTAACAGCAGTTGCCATGGTAGTTGTTGGCCTCTTCGTAAATTAGCGGGATAACCTCCCTACCCGTTTTATCGATGAACCCAAACTTATCGACTAACTTCACGGCAGCAAAACCACCAATAAAATGCCAGGTAAAATCATATTTTGGGGCTACGATCTCCTTGCCACGCCCATCCAGATATCCATATTTCCCTGCAAGGCGAACCGCTGCAATCCCTTCCGTGAAGGGATATGCAAGATCATAACGGGGCTCCACAACGATCTTGCCAGCACCATCCTTGTAACCGTATTTGTTGTTGGTAGCCGAATAAAAAGGGGCTAGCTGGGCTTGCGCTGCCGTCCCTGCCAATATGAAGCAAATTATCAGAATAGTCTTCCCCGTCTTCATTTTTGAAATGTTTTTAATTGTTTGCAATGTTTGAGGCTTCGCTATTTGAAAAGTTTGAAAAGTTTCTATTGTCAACTGAGTTTCTATTGTTTGCTCAATCATTCGATCATTTTCCGTCTCTCCGTCATTCTGTCATTCACTCATTCCGTCACCCCTCAGTTCCCTCGCCTCCCCGTTTCAATCCCCCAGTCCCCTAGTCTCCCCGTCTTTCCCCGTCTCTCCCCGGCCAATCCTCCATCCTCACTCCCCACCTCTCTGATGGTTGATCAGCCATGTACAGCACCAACTCTCCACCCGTCAGGATGTCGGAATGAAGCAGAAATGATTTGGTATAGGGTTTTCCGTTTAGGGTGGCCTTTTGAATGTAGATATTTTGCTTGCTCAATCCGATCGCACGAATGGTAAAATGCTTTCCGTCACCAAAATTAATTGTAGATTGGGCTGCCAAAGGAGAGCCCAGCACATATTCCCCACTAGCCGGATTGACTGGATAAAACCCGATGGCGCTGAGCACAAACCAGGCGCTGGTTTGGCCACAATCGTCGTTACCACACAGTCCATTGGGCTGATTGCTATAAAAATTGGTCAGGATATGGTTGACTTTATCAGCCGTTTTCGCAGGTTTACCAATATATGCGTATAGGTATGGCACATGGTGGCTTGGCTCATTCGAAAACTCCGAAAGTCCGTAAAACCCATGATTTTTTAAATTCCGGTATGGTTTTTCCGGACCATTGTACAAAGAATCCAATTTGGTTTCAAACGGAGCTTCCCCTCCCATCCTCTGAATCAAACCATACACATCCTGTGGAACGTACCATGTGTAGACCCATGCATTCCCCTCCTGGAATCCGATGGATTCGGCCGGATTAAAGGGGAGCATCCAGTTTCCGGCGCTATCCTTTGGACGGACGAATCCGGTAGTAGGATCAAATACATTCTTCCAGTATCCGCTTCTCTTCATGAACTCCAGGTAATCATCCGGAAGGTTTAACTTTTTGGCTACCTGCGCGATACACCAATCATCAAAAGCGTATTCGACCGTTTTTGTTACACCCCGTTGCCGGGGATCCTTATCATCGGGCACATAGCCATATTGCCGGTAAAAATCCGATTCGCGGATATCCTGGTTGGCAGTTGCTTTCATGGCATTGAATGCCGCCATGTAATCAAATCCGGTTATCCCTTTGAGAATGGCATCGGCAATTACCGGAACCGCATGGTAACCAGGCATCACATTGGCCTCATTGAAATACATCTCCCAAGAAGGGAGCAAACCATGCTGCCTGAAAAATGCCAGGTAGGAGTTGATAATATCCGGAACCCGCTCGCGTTGCGTCAGGGTAAAAAGAGGCGCGGTAGCCCGGAAGGTATCCCACAAAGAGTGAAGCGTATAAATGTTCTTTCCCTTGTACACTTGTTTATCTGCCCCCATGTAATTACCCAAAGCGTCGTCATATCTGAAAGGGGCAAAATAGTTGTGATAGACCGCAGTGTAAAAGGTCTCCTTAAAGGCTTTGTCATCAGATGTAACGACAATCTTACCCAACTCTATCTCCCATGCATATTCGGCATCACGCTTAACCTTATCAAAATCCCAGTCGGGAATCTCCTTCAATCCGGCCATGGCTCCCGCCACGGAGACGGAGCTGATGGCCACTTTCACCAACAAACTGGCCCCAGCCTTTGTGGCAGGAAAGGAGAGATAAGTTTTGAGTCGCACGGCATTGGCCTGTTGCTTTGACCGCACCAGGGCGCCATCCGCAAAGATTGAAACATCATGGATTGACAGGCTCGTTTTGGCCGCAAAATAAACAGTTCGTTCCCCTACAAATCCGATGGAACGACGAAATCCCACAACAGTATGGTCATCGATTTTTCTGAAATAGCACTCCAATGGCTCGTCCCCATTGTGCCCGACCCTGGCTTCCAAGCCATTCCCAAATCCCAGATCAATCCTCAACAAAGCATTTTTAGCTTCCGGGAAAGTATAGCGGTGCAAACCGCAATGGGTAGTAGCCGTTAGTTCGGCTTTGATATCAGAGCTCTTCAAGACAACTGAATAATACCCGGGAGTAGCCTTCTCTTGCTGGTGGGAAAACTCACTACTAACGGATTTCCAGGCAGGGTTCGCATTGGCAAGCGGAAAAACCGAGATGTCGCACAAGCTTTCGGCGCCCGTTCCGCTATAATGCGTATGACTGAAACCCTGAATTTTTGTGCTTGAATAGTGATATCCGCTGCACCAGTTGTATCCATGCTCCCCATTGTCCGGACTTAACTGAACCATTCCAAATGGAACCAGCGCACCAGGAAAGGTATGGCCATCTTCGTCTGTTCCAATAAAGGGATTAACATAGCGGACAAGTTTTTCAGCAGAAAGAATACCACTCATACAAATAAAGAAACATACGAACGTTAGCAGGAAAATTTTAATCTTCATGATCAGACTGTTAGTAGTTATAGAAGCCGGTATACCCAAAAGGTCAAGAAGAGGGAAACCCATTGACACTGCCATCAATAGATTTGAATTTTCTCAGTAATCCGGCATGAGATTCACCTACAATTTTACCGATTTTTTCTTGACCTGTCAAATAAGATGTCTTGCATAAGATAAATATAACCTGATAGAATCACTTCTTTCCTCTCCGACGGCCCTTGATGATGAAATATGCTACCCATCTGCATGGAATAGGATATGTGGTATATCTGCCTAACAACCAGTAGTTACAATTACTCCATTCGTAATCCGAATTGCATCCTAAATCCCATTAATAAAAAATATTCAAAAATTGTTATGATTACAAAACTTAGTTATACTTTTATCGTTATTAAGTCTAAATAAAATTCAATAGTGTCTGTAGGTTGTATATGCCTTATTTTAAACTTGTTCCAAAATTATTCCGTTTCAGAAAATGGAACGGTTTGATCGACTTAACAGCGGAATATGACGGTTGATAAATAGTAAAACATTGAAGCGACTCACAACAAATATAAAAACCACAGAAGATCAGTTTAAGGAAAAGGTTGATACGTTTAAGGAGGTCATGAATATTTTTCATGCCAGTGTGAACAACATTCTCTGTCGTGATAAAGACCCGGCAGTGATCAGGCACCGGGAGCGCGGGAAACTGGATGTGCGCAGCAGAATTGAATTGCTGGTCGACGAATGCACCCCATTCCTGGAACTCTCTGTCATGGCTGCCTTTGGCCAGTATGATGACCAATTTCCTTCGGCTGGTATCGTGACCGGCATTGGAAGGGTACATGGGAAAATGTGCATAATCATAGCCAATGATGCGACTGTCAAAGGGGGTACTTATATCCGGGAGACTGTAAAGAAACATCTTCGGGCACAGGAAATTGCCCTGCGTAACCACCTGCCTTGTATCTATCTGGTCGATTCAGGTGGAATTTTCTTGCCCGAGCAGGCCAATATTTTCCCCGACCACGACGGATTTGGCCGGATCTTTTACAACCAAGCACAAATGTCGGCGGAAGGTATCCCACAACTCTCCATCGTGATGGGATCCTGTACTGCGGGTGGAGCCTATGTACCCGCAATGAGCGACGAAACCATCATTGTCAGGAACCAGGGAACCATATTTATTGGAGGTCCGCCATTGGTTAAAGCCGCAACAGGAGAAGAGGTCTCCGCGGAGGAGCTTGGCGGTGCATTGGTTCACACTTCAATATCCGGTGTTGCAGATCATTTGGCCGAAAGTGAGGTAGATGCGATCAGGATTTGCCGGAATATTTTTGAGCTAATTCCAGCCAACGAATCTCAACCTTTCGAACAAAATAGTATCGAAGAACCTGTCTGTGACCCCAATGATATTTATGGAATAGCGCCTGTCGACCTAAGAAAACCCTTTGATATTCTTGAAATAATTGCAAGAATTACCGATGGGAGCAAATTTGAGGAGTTTAAACAGAATTATGGAACGACGCTCGTAACCGGATATGCAAGGATCATGGGGTTTCCAGTCGGTATCATCGCCAACAATGGTTTCCTGACTTCAGAAGCGTCGCTCAAAGGGGCTCATTTTATTGAACTCTGCAATTTTCGAAAAATACCCCTCCTCTTCCTTCAAAACATCTCGGGGTTTATTGTTGGGAAGAGATATGAACACGAAGGGATTGCCCGTAATGGGGCGAAGTTGATACATGCCGTTGCAACGGCAGCAGTTCCAAAAATCACCGTTATTATCGGGGGTTCTTTCGGCGCAGGAAATTATGCCATGGCCGGCCGGGCCTATAATCCCGATTTCCTTTTCATGTGGCCCAATGCCAGGATCGGGGTGATGGGCGGACAACAGGCACAGGATGTAATCAACTCAATCAAAGGGAATAACAACAAGGACCTTGTAAAAAAATTTGAAGATGAAAGCAGCGCATACTTTAGTACCTCCCGACTTTGGGACGATGGGATTATTGACCCGATCGATACCAGGGCAGTGGTAGGACTGACAATTTCAATCGCTTCAAACAAAAAAACGGCTCCACCAAGAAATGGGGTTTTTAGAATGTGAAACTTAATATTTTTTCGAAATGGAATTAAAATCATTTGTTTCCGATGTATATCAATCCATCGATCGTACTGACGCTTTGGCCTTTGCAAGATTTATTACACCGACCGGATCCTTCCGCTTTGCCAATAACCCTGCTGTAACCGGGACGGAGGCAATTGAAGCCTATGTTGCGGGCTTTTTTCAAAGTCTAAAGGGTATCAACCATTCAGAACTGGAGTCATGGAAGAGCGGAGAAACCCTTTTTGTAAACGGCATAGTAAAATATACGCGACACAACGACACAACACTGGAAGTTCCCTTCTCTTGTACCTGGAAAATGAAAGGGCGGCTGATAGACCAGTACCTGATCTATATCGACAGCTCTGAATTGTACAAATAATATCTAGGGACAATTCATAAGCAATAGTCATCAAAAAAACCATGGACAATTATCAAACAATCAGGACTGAACTGAATGGGGCAAATTTGACCTTGTGGCTTTCACGACCTGAAGTCCACAACGCGCTTAACCACCTGATGATCCGCGAAATCTCTCATCTTTTTTCCGAGTTAGAGAAGATGAGCAACATAAGGGTGGTCATCATCAGGGGTCATGGAAAATCATTCTGTTCGGGCGCTGATCTCCAATGGATGAAAAATGCCTTTGCGCTAAGCAATGCGGAGAACTTGAAAGAGAGCGAAGAGCTATCAGGGATGTTCAGCACGATCTTTCAAAGCAGTAAAATTGTGGTGGGAGTTGTCCATGGGAATGTTTTTGGCGGGGGAAACGGGCTGGTTGCTGTTTGCGATCTGGCCATTGGCCTGTCCGACTCAAGATTCTCATTTAGTGAAACAAAAATTGGCATGGTTGCGGCTACGATCACACCTTATCTCTTGCAGAAAATAAAGATTTCAGACCTGAAAGAACTTATTTTCTCTGCCAGAAGTTTTGATGGAGATGAAGCCGTTAAATATGGATTGCTGAATCATTCGTTTTCTTCACCCGAATCATTGGATCATTTCTTAAACAATTTGTTGACCCTGACAGAGTCCAACGGGAGAGAAGCTATTGCAGCTTCGAAGCAGTTGATCAACAGATTAACCCTTCAATCAATGCAGGAAACAATGGAGAATATTCCAGGTATTCTTGCGCAGATAAGGGTCTCCCCTGAAGCTCAGGAGGGATTCTCGGCATTTTTAGAGAAAAGAAAACCCAATTGGTGATTTAATCGATGAAAACGGATCCAACAACGAAAAGTTTAAACAATAATAAGTCAATGGCCTTGCTGAACAAATTGTTGGTGGCGAACAGGGGTGAAATAGCTTTGCGCATTATCAAATCGGCAAAGAAGCTAGGGATCTGCACTGTTGCCATCTATACGGAGGCCGATAAAAACTCCGGATATGTGAAGCTGGCAGATGAGCAAGTTGCCCTTGGGAAGGACGAGCTGAGTTCCACCTTTCTAAACATCGACCGAATTATTGGGATCGCGCTTTCTACCGGCTCGCATGCCATCCATCCCGGGTATGGATTTCTTTCGGAAAGTTCCGATTTGGCCAGGGCTTGTGAAAAGAATCAGATCATTTTTGTTGGTCCGGGCTCAGGCATACTTGAGCTTATGGGAAATAAGCCTGAAGCAAAACAGCTGGCCTCCAGTCTTGGAATACCTGTTGTCGCCAACAGCAAAATTGAATTTCCCGGAATGACAACCTCCGAACCTATTGAATTTCCGGTTTTGATCAAGGCTTCCCATGGTGGAGGGGGCAAAGGGATGAAAATTGTCCACAATCAGGAGGAACTTATCAGACATGCAGAACAATCGTCCCGCGCCGCTCAAAAATATTTCGGAAACGGAGCAATTTTTATTGAGCAACAGATCAGGAATGCCCGGCATGTTGAAGTACAACTGTTGGGTGATCAGTTTGGTGAACTTATTCATTTGTTCGAGCGGGAGTGCTCCATTCAGCGAAACCACCAAAAAATTATCGAAGAGGCGCCCGCAATTTTCTTATCCTCTGAACTTCGTGAAAATATACTTGAAGCTGCCTTAAAAATTGGTAATGCAATTAAGTACCAGGGAGCCGGAACGGTTGAATTTCTGGTGGATGAATCAGATAACTACTTCTTCATGGAGATGAATCCCAGGATCCAGGTCGAACATGCTGTCACTGAGCAGATCACGGGAATTGATATCGTCGCCGAGCAGTTAAAAATTGCATCCGGATGGCCGCTCTCCTTCACGCAATCGCAAGTGACCACCAAAGGACATGCCATAGAGGTTCGGGTATACACGGAAGATCCGGCAACGGCTTTTACACCGTCCACTGCTGAATTACGCCGCATAAACATTCCTGAAGATCCGGCACTGAGGGTTGAGGCCGATTTGAACCTGGAACACTTAGCCGGAAATCAGTTCGATCCATTGTTGCTCAAATTGATCGCCACCGGTGAAGACCGCAAACAAGCGATCAATCTGTTACAGAACAGCATTAAAGCGCTGAATATTATTGGTCCCGAAACCAATGCAAGATTCCTCGAAAGAATTCTCGCCCAGGACGATTATCAGCAAAACAACATATCGGTCGAATTCTGCAAAAACAATCACCAGTACCTGATCAGTTACCTTAGCGACCAAACCACAACTACCGGTTTAACCTATTTGATTGCCCTGGCAGTCGCAAAAAAATATATGGACAATGACGGTATTTCCAAAAGTGATCCGTGGAAGCGCCTTGGATACTGGCGATCAGCAATTGCTCAGATTCCAATCAACATTGACCATCTTTTGTACCACGTACAATTTAATGCCAACGATCGCACAAATCCATACTTAGTGTGGAACGGAAAAAGAACCGATTTCAATGCAAACCATTGCACTGAAAACTGCATTGAAATTTCTATTGATGGATTTAAAAAAAGCTTTTATTACCTATTTGATCAACCGGGGGATTTACGGATCGTCCATGAAAACAGGCAGCATCACATAACCTTCCCGGGCTTACTAAAAAATCACCCGGAAACCAGTGTCCGTCCAGCCAACGGTTCAGCGTTAGAAACCGGCGATATCACCTCTCCGATGCATGGGAAAATACTGGAAATCTTCGTCAAAGAAAATCAACGAATCAAGAAAAATGAACCGTTGCTCATTATTGAAGCAATGAAATCAGAAAACAAAATTCTCTCACACAAAGATGCAAGAATCAGAAAAATTGCAGTAAGTGTGGGAACTCAGGTTGAAGACCGTATGCCACTTATATTTTTAGAGGATTAAGATGAATGAATTATTAGACAACAGAACTGTAGAATACAGAAAAAAGATCAGGGCTTTTTCGGAGCTCGTAATTAAACCGATTGCCATAGAACAGGACAAAAAGGAAGAATTTCCTGTTGAACTTGCGAAAAAAATGGGAGAAGCAGGGTTGTTTGGAATTACCTTGCCTGAAGAATATGGCGGTCAAGGACTCGACTATCTCTCCTATATCATTGCAATTGAGGAGATGGCCCGGATTGACAGCTCTCCGGCAGCTACCGTAGCAGCCCACAACTCTCTGGGAATTGGCCCGATCTATCATTTTGGAACGGAAGCGCAACGATTGAAATTCTTACCGGGATTGTGTACGGGCGAAAAAATATGGGCATTCGGATTGACAGAAACCAATGCCGGATCTGATGCCAAAGGGGTAGAAACGGAAGCTAAGCTAGTGGATAATCAGTGGATCATCAATGGTTCCAAAGTATTTATCACCAATAGTTCCTCCTCCATTGCCTCAGGTATAACACTTCAGTCCATTACAGATTTAAGAAACGGGGAGAAGGAACTGTCCGTCATCCTGGTTGAACGTACCACTCCCGGTTATTCCACCGAACCAATAAAAGGAAAACTAATGTGGCGGGCCGTTGATAACGGAAAGTTACATTTTCACAATTGTGTGGTTCCCGCTGACAACCTGTTAGGAAAGCGGGGCGAGGGATTGAAAGTCATGCTTTCGACCCTGGATGCCGGAAGATTGTCTATTGCGGCCATAGGCCTGGGGCTGGCTCAGGGGGCCTTCGAAATGGCCGTTGATTATGCAAGAAAACGCAAACAATTCGGGAAAACACTCTCCGCATTTCAAGCTATTTCTTTCAAACTGGCCGATATGGCGACAAAAATTGAGTTGGCAAGAAACACCCTTTACCATGCCTGCCGATTAAAAGATGCGGGATTGCCGTTCGGCAAGCAGGCTGCAATGTCAAAACTCTATTGTTCAGAGATTGCAAAGGAGGTGGCCGATGAATCACTCCAGATCCATGGCGCCTACGGATTTTTGCGTGAAAACCATATTGAAAGATTTTACCGCGATCAGCGATTGCTTCAAATCGGCGAAGGAACCTCTGAAATTCTTAAAATGGTCATTTCGCGTCACATCACTTAATTTTCGCTCATGAAAACAGCCTTGCAGGAAGAAAAAATCAAACAATTCGTTGATCGGGATCGACTGGACCGCAAATCGGACCATATCAATCTGGCCATTCAATCTCAAACGGCCATCAACGAATTGGATAGCCGTTTCTACTATGAGCCAATGATTTCAGCCTTTCCAAAGGGGGAACCGGATCCCATTCCCTTTGCCGGAAAAATAATGAAAGTGCCTATTTGGGTATCTAGCATGACCGGTGGGAATGCCCTCTCCGGCACCATCAACCGTAATCTTGCGATGGCCTGCAACGAATTTGGGCTGGGCATGGGACTGGGTTCCTGCAGGATGTTACTCAATGACAGTACCCTATTCAACGATTTTAATATGCGTCCGATTATAGGGGACAAATATCCGCTCTTTGCCAATCTGGGAATCGCTCAGGTCGAGGAGATTCTGGCAAAGAAGGAGACGGATCAACTCCGACGTCTGGTTGACAGGTTAAAAGCTGATGGCCTGATTATTCATGTAAATCCGCTCCAGGAGTGGATTCAACCCGAAGGCAATGTCATTCGCAACCCTCCCGTCGAGACCATAGAGAAACTGCTGAATGTGACAGATTTTCAAGTAATTGTCAAAGAGGTTGGTCAAGGTTTTGGACCTGAGAGTATTCACCGGCTAATGGAACTGCCACTTACTGCCATCGAATTTGGCGCTTTCGGGGGAACAAATTTCTCAAAAGTTGAAAACAGCCGGACTTCAAGCGCCCTGACAAAAAAATATCTGCCATTTGTGAATGTTGGCGTTACCGCAAACGAAATGGTTGATATCATTAATGAAATGGTTCTCAAGGGCTACCAGTTTACCTGTAACCAGCTCATCATATCCGGGGGCATCCGCAATTATCTGGATGGATATTACCTGGTACAAAAATCGATTGTGCCGGCAATATATGCACAGGCTTCCCTGTTTTTGACTTACAGCAGAGGCCATTATTCTGCCTTGCAGCAGTTTATTTCAGACCAGATTGAGGGTTACAAAATGGCCATGAGCTTTCTTACGCTGAGGCCCCAAAACAAAAATACCAGTCTTTAAAATGACGACTCAATTTGCAGGATTTTCCAAGTTAGACCGTGAACAACGGATGAACTATATCGTTGAAAATTCCTCATTAACAACTGATGGAAAGAGTGAATTTGAAGACTATTTAGCGCCCGTCGCGGAACAACAGTCTTTGTTCAGCGATATGATCGAAAATTACATTGGAAACTTTCCTGTTCCAATGGGTATTGTGCCCCATATTTTGATCAATGGGGAATCCTTCATGGTACCCTTTGTCACAGAAGAGAGCTCAGTGGTAGCCGCTGCTGCAAAAGCCGCAAAATATTGGGTCACGCGGGGAGGTTTCAAGGCTGAGGTCACATCGATGACCAAAAAAGGTCAGGTACATTTCACCTGGAATGGAAATTCAGACTTACTCTCAAAAATATTTCCGGAAATCAGACAAATAATGTTCGAGGCCACCAACTTATTGACCCGGAACATGAGACAAAGGGGAGGCGGGATAACAGAAATCCATCTTTTGAATAAAACATCTCAACTTCCGGATTATTACCAGATCGATGTTTCCTTTGAGACTGGCGACGCAATGGGGGCCAATTTTATCAACAGTTGCCTGGAAGCCATTGCTTCTGTTTTGCTACAGGTTCCAGAACTGAATTCCGGTGATAATCGCATTGAAATTATCATGTCAATACTTTCCAATTACACCCCCGATTGTTTGGTCAGGTGCTATGTTGAATGTCCGGTCAAAAGCCTTACTGATTGGCACATCAAACTGAATGGCAATGCCTTTGCCACAAAATTCAAACAAGCTGTTGACATTGCCAATCTGGATATTTCGAGGGCTGTTACCCACAACAAGGGAATCCTGAATGGTGTAGATGCAGTCCTCCTGGCTACGGGCAACGATTTGAGGGCATCGGCTGCCTCAGTTCATGCCTATGCGTCCAGGGATGGAAGATACAAAGGGCTGAGTAAGGTCCAACTCTCGGATGAAATGTTTAGGTATGAACTTGAACTGCCGTTGGCAGTCGGGACAGTGGGTGGCATTTCCCAAATTCATCCGTTGGTGCAAAAAACACTGGCCATCCTGAATTACCCTGATGCAGGGAAGCTGATGATGATCGCTGCAGCGGCCGGCCTTGCCAGTAATTTTGCGGCAATTGCTTCCCTGATTACATCCGGAATTCAGGCGGGGCACATGAAAATGCACCTGTCCAATATCCTTTGCCAACTCAAGTTAAATCACTCCGAGAGGGAGAGCGCTATCATCCATTTTAGCGGAACAAACGTAAGTTATGCTGCCGTAGAAGATTATATAAGTAAAATAAGGGGAGAGCAATGAATTTTATCAGGGGAAATAGGTTCACTTCGCACGCCAAACTCATGTTATCAGGTGAATATCTTGTATTGAAAGGTGCACTTTCCCTGGCTGTTCCGCTCAAATATGGCCAATCCCTTTCAGTGGAAGAAAAAGAGGGAAAGTCCATCATCCAATGGAGGTCATTAGTCAATAACTTCCCCTGGTTTTCCGCTACCATACTCCTCCCCGACCTTCGGGTCATGGAGACCACTTCCCCTGAGATCTCCGGTACGCTTTGCAGCATCCTCGCGGGAGCAAAATCCCTTCAACCATATTTCCTCGATTCAATGAAAGAGTACCATGTTATTTCAGCCATGGATTTCCTCCCTGAATGGGGCTTTGGATCGAGCAGCACCTTGATCTCAAATGTAGCTGAATGGGCAGATTGCGATCCATTTGAATTGAACAAAATGACATTCAATGGATCCGGATACGATATTGCTTGTGCCAGATCCTCTTCCCCAATTATTTATGAGATCAGGAATGACCAACCCTCCTACAGAAAAGCAAATTTTCAACCATCGTTTGACCAGCAGTTATATTTCGTCTACCTGAACCGGAAACAAAATTCCCAGCAAAGTATCAATGGGCTGGATCTGACAATGGTCACAGAAAATGATCTGCTGGCCATTTCTGAATTAACATCAGCTATGGAAAATACACAAAACTTTGAGAATTTCCAATGGTTATTGGAACTCCATGAGGAATACATCGGCTGGATCGTGCGCAAAGAACCCGTCAAGTCATTGTATTTCGATGATTTTGAAGGTTCTTTAAAATCTTTGGGGGCCTGGGGAGGGGATTTCATACTGGCCGCCTCCGACCGCTCTGAGGACTATGTCCGTAACTACTTCCACAATAAAAATTTGCAAACCATATTTAGATACAACGAAATTGTTTTGCCAAGCTAATTCAACCAATCACTATTTGACAACAGATGAGAACAGAAGAAATCACGGGCAGGAAAATTGTCCAATTGGATGAAAAGAGTATAAAAATAGGATGGAGCGCTCCCTCCAATATAGCCCTGATCAAATATTGGGGAAAGAGGGCCAATCAGCTTCCCGACAACGGATCTATGAGCATCACCCTGGAGAATTCATCCACCACAACCTATTTGTTCATCCGAAAAAAAGAGAAGTCAGATGGGGAGATTGGCATGAAATACTATTTCCATGGAACACTAAATCAAAAATTTGGCAAAAAAATAGATCTACTTCTCAGTCATTTGGTGACAGAAATGCCATTCCTTTATGATTACAAATTGGCCTTTCACAGTGAAAATAATTTTCCCCATGGAGCCGGGATTGCCTCTTCCGCCTCTTCAATGGCAGCAGCGGCGCTCTGTCTGGTTACCTTGGAACAAATTGTTACAAAAAGAAAGCGAAGTAAGACGGAATTTTTTCGAAGGGCATCTGTGATTGCCCGACAAGGTTCGGGAAGCGCTGCCCGTTCGATATATGGTGGAATCGTCACGTGGGGAACAGTAGCCTCCCTGGAAGGCACATCAGATCAGTACGCTACCCCATTCCCATTGCACGAGCTCAGCAGACTTAAGCAAGCAAGGGATATTATCTTGATCGTCAATGCCAAAGAGAAGCAGGTATCCAGTAGTTTAGGGCACGCAATGATGGCAGCCCATCCCTATCGTGAAGGAAGAAAGAATCAGGCCACCAACAATTTAAGCGAATTGATCAAAGCTATTTCGGAGGATAATTATCATCTGGTAGCTAAAATAGCGGAAAATGAAGCTCTTTCATTACATGCCTTGTTGATGACCTCCTCTTCAGGAACAATCTTGCTCCAGCCAAATACGCTTCAAATCATAGAAGAGATTAAAAAATTCAGGGAATCAACCGGCCTTGATCTCTTTTTTACGATAGATGCCGGCCCAAATGTTCACCTGATCTATTTTGAAGATCAGCGGGAGATGGTACTTCAATTTGTTAAGGAAAAGCTGATCCGTTACTGTGAAAACGAACATTGGATCGACGACAAAATCGGGCTTGGACCGAAGTTACTAACCCCTGAATTAGAATTCTGAGATGTATTTCCCGGCGAAAATTTTACTGTTTGGAGAGTATGGAATTCTGTTGAATTCTAAAGCGCTTTCGATCCCCTATCCCCGGTTTTCGGGACGGCTCAGGATGATGGACCGTAGCACGGCCAAACATAACACAGAAGAAGCCGGGTCAAATGCATCCCTGAAAAGTTTGCTTCGCTATTTTATATTAAACAGCAATAAAGTAAGTTTTCTCAGGTTGGATCAATTTCAGGAAGATGTCAGCATGGGAATATACTTTGATTCTTCCATTCCACCATGCTCCGGTTTGGGCAGTTCCGGAGCGCTTACAGCAGCATTGTACCATAAGTATGCGTCAGATACATCACTGAATGATTATCAAAAAATCCAGTCTGACCTTGCCGAAATAGAAGCTTGTTTTCATGGAATCAGCTCCGGAATCGATCCGCTCACTTCCCTGATCAATGGAGCCTTACTCATTGAAAACAGATACACTACGGTAACCAAACCGGATTTGACGGCATTTTTCAATACCTATTCTTTGTTCCTCATCAATGCCCATTCAACCGGAAACACCGGCGATCTGGTCACCTACTTCATGGAACAATACCAAGAGAAAGAATTCAGGACAAAGATCGACAAAGAATATATCCCGGCAATAAATCAGACAATTGATTCGTTGTTGGCCAAGGATTTTAGTTCATTCCCGACCCATCTTGCCAGATACTCTCAATTCCAGCTTTCCCATTTCAAAAAGATGGTTCCGGAAAGCATGAGAAAATATTTTTCAGATGGGTTAGAGAGCGGAGATTTCTATTTAAAACTATGTGGATCAGGAGGAGGAGGATATCTTCTTGCCATTTCGCCCGATCAGCACAAAGCCGAAAATTACTTTAAAATGAATCATCTTGATTATACTATCGTTTAAACGTATAGCGTAATGCATTATCATTTATAGACCATTTTTATAAACTTTAATTATTCAACCATCATGCAACATCCAAATAAAGTAGTCGTTTGGCTCAATCAGATCAGGGCCAATTTCTTAGTACTTGCAGTCCTCCTTGTACTTATTGGCATTGCACTTGCCTATAAATATCTGCCAGCGGGCCATTCTGTCAATTGGGTTGATGCCTCCCTGATTATATTCGGAACTGTCCTTGCACATGCCTCAGTCAACCTTTTCAACGAATATTCGGATCACCTTACCGGGATAGATAAAAACACCAAAAGGACCCCCTTCAGCGGAGGAAGCGGAATGATGAACTCTGGATTTACCGAACCCTCGTCCGTACTGATTGCCGCAATTGCCACACTGCTGATCGCTGGATCTATCGGTATCTACTTCGGTATTGTCGTTCATTGGACACTGTTCGTCATCATGCTGACAGGTGCATTTTCCATTGTATATTATACTCCGCTACTCACAAAATTAATGTTGGGAGAGCTGTTTTCCGGATTGACACTTGGTACGATGGTGGTATTGGGTACTTTCATAGCGCTGACCGCCACCCCTGGTCAACCATGGAATACATTGCTCCCCATCGAGGTCATCATGATCTCAATTCCCCCGGGAATATTAACTTCTTTACTCCTGTTGCTTAACCAATTTCCTGATTCTGAAGCCGACAAGCAGGGAGGAAGAAAACATTTGGTTATCAAACTTGGATATAAAAATGCAGCATTTGTTTATGCGGCCGGGGTTGTTGCCACATTTCTCATCATCCTGATATTGCCGCTGGCAGGAATTTCCTCTTATTGGCTCTATCTAGGACTTCTACCTCTACCTGTCATATTCATTGCCACAAAGACGACCTTGAAGTTCTATAACAATGTTGACAAACTGATACCGGCGCTAGGGGCCAACATTGTAACAGTTCTATTGACTGATGCATTGCTTGCACTGGCAATCTTTATTACACTTTTTTAATCCTTCATGACCATTCCAATTCGCAGACTTCCCGACTGGATGAAAACCCCGCTCCCTTCAGGCAAAGAGTATATCACCCTGAAGAATCTTGCGGCCAAACAACAATTAAACACAATTTGTGTGAGCGGAAATTGCCCGAACAAGGCCGAATGTTGGGGAGCCTCGACCGCCAGTTTCATGATCCTGGGGGAAAAATGCACGAGAAATTGCAGGTTTTGTGATGTTAAGAACATGATCCCTGATGCTGTCGATATGGAGGAACCATTTCGGCTTGCCGAAACCATTCAGGCCTTAAAGATCAGGCACTGTGTAATTACATCGGTAACACGGGATGACCTTCCTGACGGAGGAGCCGAGTTTTGGGCACTGACAATCAGAACAATAAAAGATTTAAATCCCGACATTACCATGGAAACCCTTATCCCCGATTTCTATGCAAAGGCCGAATTGATCAACAAAATTGTGGTTGCCAAACCGGAGGTCATATCCCACAACATGGAAACTGTCAGAAGGCTTACCCCAAAAGTAAGGGATATTGCCAGGTATGACAGGAGCCTGAAGGTGTTGGAAATCATAGCGGCATCCGGGATTGTTCCAAAATCAGGCATCATGGTTGGTTTGGGGGAAACCGAAGAGGAGGTGTTTGAAACAATGGATGACCTTCTTCTTGCCGGCTGCAGGGTGCTGACCATCGGACAGTATCTGCAACCATCTTCTCATCACTTGCAGATGGTAGAATATATAAAACCGGAAGTATTTATCAATTACCGGGAAACGGCCCTAAAGAAAGGGTTTAAAATGGTAGAAAGCAGTCCTCTTGTACGTTCCTCCTACCATGCTGAAAAACATATTTATGCTTAATATTTATAAGATGCAACAAATTCACTATATCGCGGCCCAGGCTCCAAAATTAAGGCACAAAAAAAATTCCTTCTTTACCCGAATGAAAAAAATTTCCCACAGTAAAATACAGGATATTATAAACTTAACTGAATCGACTTATATTGTCAGGCTAGAAAAAAACAATTTTGAATTCAAGGCCGGCCAATACCTGGTGCTAAACATTCCTGGAGAGAACATGGCCCGTGAATATTCAATTTACAGTGAGGAAAATGCACCATATATCGATTTGCTTATCAAGGAGGTTACCAACGGAAAGCTCTCGAAGGAGTTGAAATACATTAAAATTGGCACAAAAGTGGAAATCTCCGGCCCATTCGGTTTTTTTATTTTAAGGGACCGTGATTTAAACCAAGGCGCCCATTTTACCTTTGTGGCCACCGGTACCGGGATCTCTCCCTTCCACAGCATGGTTTTATCGAACCCGGGACTGAACTGTGAAGTTATTCACGGTGTAAAGCACAACGTGGAAGCCTACGACTCGGCAGATTATCCTATCGGGTGCTACAAAGCTTGTACATCCAGGGATCAGGGTGTAAATTATTTTGGCAGAGTCACCAATTATCTAAAAGGACGGGAAATCAGAAAAGATTCGATCTATTACATCTGCGGAAATTCCGGAATGGTTGGTGAAGTTTCAGGATATCTCGAGCTGCAGGGAATCGCTCCGGAAAATATACGAACAGAGGTGTTTTTCTAATCCACATGACTAATTTTTACCCGATACTTTCCAAATATGAGCCCAAAGCATGTGAGCGCTGCAACAAAAACCATATTTGCACAGGAACATCGAATTGTCAATGCTTTGAGGTGGAGATAACAGACACGTTATTGGATCACCTGGCATGTCATTATGAAGATTGCCTATGCAGGGATTGTTTGAAAGAATTGAAATCCACCGATCAGTAAAATAATCATTTAATTCAGTGAATACTGGTTAAAAATCAACTTTTTACTGATTACATTTAGCTTTTTACTGATTTTTCATGTTTACTCTCTATGGAACGCTATCTTTGATTGAATACTTGGATGGATTCATAAAAGATGAACAAATCTTACAAAATAGAGGTAATTGAATTTCTGCTATTCGGCATAATCTGGATTGGGATATTTTCGATCCCATTTTTCAACCAATGGGGTTATGCAACACTTGACTGGGATAAACTACTCTCGGAATGGTTCCGCATTTTTGGGTTTTTCATGATTTTCCTAATCAATATTTTACTTCTGATTCCGAAATACCTGATCAGCAAAAAATATAAAACCTACATTTTTTCGGCTATTTCGATGATATTGGTTGTCTCTGTAGCCGGACTGTTTTTTAATTCTATTTTATTCCCCGAACCGTTGAAGATGCCTCCAATGAACCTTGGATCAGGCATCCCGATGGAATTGGGTTCGGGCATGCCTGCACCAATAGGATTTAAACCCGAACGTGTTACCGATTACAACTCCATGTCGCTGGTGATCATTGCCAATTTGATCATCTCATTTTTGGTTGTAGGAAGTAGCACAACGTTTAAAGTTATCGGACAATGGCTGATCGCTGAAGACAGACAGAAAGACCTTGAAAAGGAACAACTCAAGACAGAACTTGCTTTTCTACGTCATCAGGTAAGTCCGCATTTCTTCATGAATACCCTCAACAACATTCATTCGCTCATAGATCTGAATACCGAGGATGCCAAAGACGCCGTAATTCGTCTCTCCACCATGATGCGGTACCTGCTTTATGAGACTTCTCAGGGTCATACCAGTTTGAAAAAGGAGATAGGCTTTATTGAAAGCTACATTTCACTCATGCAGCTACGCTTTTCCAAGCATGTTAAAGTTGCCCTGGAGGTGCCTGAGGGAATTCCTGACCTGCAAATTCCACCCATGCTTTTCATCTCATTGCTGGAAAACGCCTTTAAACATGGTGTAAGCTACCAAAAGGATTCTTTTGTTTTGTTTAGCATCGAAATATCCGACAATAAAATAAACTGTATCATAAAGAACAGCAAACACCCCAAGGCCTCAAACCCGGAAAAGAGATATTCAGGCATTGGAATAGCCAATGTTAAGAAGAGTTTGGAACTTCATTTCGGCAACAATTTCATTTACGAAGTGAACGAAACAGATACCGAATACCAAGTCAATTTAAGTGTACCCATTGAATAAATAAAACATCTCACATTAAAATATATCAACATGAAAATCAGATGTATAGCCATAGATGATGAACCACTGGCATTAAAACAAATCGGTGCATACATAGCAAAAACACCTTATCTTGAAACCATCGCCCTCTGTTCCAGTGCTTTTGAAGCGCTGCGCTTCATTAGGGAAGGGGACATTGACCTTCTTTTTGTCGACATTAACATGCCAGACTTGAATGGATTGGATTTTGTTAAGTCGCTGGAAAGGAAAATTCCGGTCATATTTACGACCGCCTACAGCGAGTACGCCATTGAAGGATTTCAGGTTGATGCCCTTGACTATCTCCTGAAGCCCATTAGTTATGCTTTGTTTTTAAAATCCGCCAACAAAGCAAAGTCCTGGTATGATGCAAATACCAGACCTCCCGAGCTATTGCAGGCGGCAACAGATTACATTTTCGTAAAGGCCGAACACAGATTGATCCGCATCTTCCTTGCTGATATAAAATACATCGAAGGATCCAATGAGTACATAATCATCCACCAGATCAAGGAGAAGCCCCTGACTACCCTGATGAGAATGAAGAACATCGAAACAATGTTACCGGATAACCTGTTCATGCGTGTGCATCGGTCATTCATCGTCAACTTAAATCAGGTTAAAGTGATTGAAAGGAACAGGATCATCTTCGATGAAAAAATATACATCCCGATAGGTGAACAATACAAAGAGAATTTTCAAAAATTCCTTGACAAAACATTCTATATATAACTGATTTTTAGCTATTAGATCTCCATTTACCTTCCAACAATCATACGTCATGCGGTTTAAAAAAAATATAGCTACCAGCGATACAGGGTTTATTTTTAATCCCGGATCAGGGGATTCTTTTTCCTCAAATTCCATAGGATCGGAGATTTTGGCCTTTTTCAAAGAAGACAAGTCCCGGAACGAGATCATTGAGCTGATCTGTGCAAAATATGATGTGGAAAAAAATCAGTTGGAAAAGGACCTTGATGACTTTTTTTCCCAACTAAGGGACCACAATTTACTGGACGAGTGAGTAGTTGAGTAGGAGCAAATTAATAATACATCATAAAATGGTAACATCACACGACATTAAAGGCAAGAGAAAACTGGTAATTGCGGTTACCGGGCTCAATGCCATCGACAGTCCCGGGCCTGGTGTTGCCGTTATTCGCGCTATCCGGGAATGTTCTGATTTTGAGGTTCGTATCATAGGACTCAGTTATGAGGCATTAGAGCCAGGAATATACATGCACGAACTGGTCGACAAAACATATCAGATTCCCTATCCTTCAGCGGGATTTGAAAGTTTACTCCAACGACTGATTCAAATACATCAAGCTGAGAAACTGGATCTGGTAATTCCAAACTTCGATGCCGAGTTATTTAGCTTCATTAAGTTGCGAAAAGAGCTTGAGAACCTGGGTATTCGTTCTTTTCTACCGGAATTGGAACAATTTGAAGCACGTCATAAGATGATCTTATCCAAATTCGGCAAAAAGCACCAGATTATGGTCCCAGAAGACCGCATCATTAACCATGTTACCGATCTGGTCAAAGCAGTTGCCGAATTGGACTATCCGCTTGTGGTCAAAGGTAAATTTTATGACGCGACCATTGTCAATACACTGGAAGGCGCCCAGAAGGCCTTTTACCAATTGCAGGCCAAATGGGGACTGCCAGTCATTGCTCAGAAATTCATCAACGGCACAGAAATAAACATCGCAGCACTGGGCGATGGGAAAGGCAATACCATCAGTGTAATTCCGATGCGCAAACTTTACATTACCGACAAGGGAAAAGCATGGGCCGGAATCACCATTGAAGATGCTTCCTACATCGAATTGGCAAAGAAATTTGTTAAAGTAACCAAATGGAGGGGCGGATGCGAACTGGAGATCATGCAGACGGCTGATGGGATTTCTTACATTATGGAAGTAAACCCACGTTTCCCGGCTTGGATCTATCTTACAGCGGCAGCAGGACAAAACCAACCTGCAACGCTTGTAAAAATGGCTATGGGTGAGCATGTTGATCCCTTTCAAACTTACGAGGTAGGAAAAATGTTTATCAGGTATTCGTGGGACCTGATTACCGATGTAAGTGAATTTCAGAAAATATCAGGTGAAGGGGAGTTGTAGGAAAAGGACAAAGGATAAAGGATAAAGGATAAAGGATAAAGGGTAAAGGATAATGATATCAAAATGGAAAAATTAAGATACGAACGTCCAATCATTAAAAAGCTGAATGTTGGTTTTGTCAACAAATTTGGCACACAGGCAAAGAATGAAGTTGTTACAAACCTCGAAGGTGTTGGCGTAAAAGAGCTGATCAAAGAGTTTGGGTCGCCGCTGTTCGTCATCTCCGAAAAACAGATCAGGAGGAATTATCAGCACGCTTCCCGTGTATTTAAGACACGCTATCCGAAAGTCCAGTTTGCCTGGTCATACAAAACCAATTACCTGAATGCCGTTTGCAAGGTATTTCACCAGGAGGGATCCTGGGCAGAGGTAGTTTCAGGTTTCGAATATGAAAAGGCACTCGCAAATGGCGTTCCCGGCAGCAAAATCATATTCAATGGTCCTGATAAAACAGATGATCAATTGGTCACTGCCGCCCGAAACAACTCACTCATCCACATTGACCATTTCGATGAATTGTATTCACTCATCAAATTGAGCGAAGAGTTTCAACTTAAACCCAAAGTTGCGATCCGTGTAAACATGGATACTGGAATTTATCCCAGATGGGACCGTTTTGGGTTTAATTATGAAAATGGACAAGCATGGACAGCCATATCGCGAATAATGAGCTGTGAACATTTGAACCTGGTAGGCCTGCACTGCCACATCGGTACGTTTATGATGGAGAGTTCGGCCTATGCCATTGCTGCCACAAAACTGTGCCAACTCTCATGGGATATCAGTGAGAAATTTGGCAGACACATCCAATACCTGGATCTCGGGGGCGGATTTCCTTCTACGAATACACTGAAAGGCTCATACCTACCTGGTACTGATACTGTTCCTGGCATCGATCAATTTGCAGATGCCATTACGGATGTTATCCTTGGATTTGGCTTCAGGCAGGAGGAACTTCCATTGCTGATTCTTGAGACCGGAAGAGCTTTGATCGACGATGCGGGATATCTTCTTGGTACCGTATTGGCCAACAAACGACTATCTGATGGCCGCAGCTCCACTGTTATGGATTTTGGGGTTAACTCGTTGTTTACCTCATTCTGGTATGATCACAAGGTTACCCCTGCCCAAGAAGGAGGCCAATATACGGAAGAGACCGTATTGTATGGACCACTATGTATGAACATTGATGTCATTCGTGAAAATGTGGTGCTTCCCCTGCTGAAGAAGGGTGATCATTTGGTTGTCCACAAAGTGGGTGCTTATAACATGACCCAGTGGATGCAATTTATAACATTGCGCCCCAACATTGTCCTTTTGGACCAGAGCAGTCATCCCCACCTGATTCGTAAGGCTGAGACACTGGAATATCTGGAAAGTGTGGAAATTGTCCCGCATCATTTGTCGAAAAACAGTTGATCCGGCAAGGGAAACCTGTCTGAATACCATGAGAAACAAAGCTTTAAACAGCCATAAATAGATTATACATTCAATTCCCAATGAATATCAAACGACACTGGGGTACGATAAATGAGTTGATTCTGCCTGCTGCGCTGAATAGTTATTCAATTGTTTTCTTCTTGAACAACAGGTTGTTTGCAATCGGGATGATCGTCCTCTCGTTTTTCAATTTTTATGCCGGGTTAAGCGGATTGATCGCCACCATGACTGCCGTTCTGATTGCCAACACAATGGGATTTGATAAAATTCAGCTCAGGCAAGGATTGTACAGTTTTAATGCACTGTTGATCGGCCTGGGAATGGGCACCTTTTTTGATCCGGGTTTTGTCTATTTCAGCCTGTTGTTTTTGGCAGTTCTTCTGACTTTGATATTATCAGTCACACTAGGTGGATGGCTTGGAAAATATGGATTACCACATCTGAGTATTCCATTCGTGATAGGTTTCTGGCTGATTGTGCTCCCCTCCTCTTCCTTTGAGAACCTTGGTCTCACCCAAAGGAATATATACTGGATCAATGAAGCCTATTCTGTTGGCGGAAGCAATCTCGTAAATTTTCTGCAATCCATTGATTCACTAACAATCAACAAGCTGTCAGACACTTACTTGCGTTCCCTGAGTTCTATTTTTTTCCAAAACAATCTACTTTCAGGATTATTAATCAGTGTATTATTGCTCATCAGCTCACGAATTGCCTTCACCCTTTCAATCATTGGATTTCTCACCGCTTATTTCTTCGCTTCCTTTACTGGTTCAGCGACTGCCGGCTTCTCTTATTACAACATCGGCGCGAATTATATCATGACGGCACTGGCAGTTGGAGGCTTTTTCGTGATTCCATCCAAAAAATCCTATCTGTGGACAATTCTTCTCGTACCACTTACCTCGCTGGTGCTTCTCTTTATGACCAAATTATTTAATGGGATACAACTGCCGGTTTTTTCACTCCCGTTCTCAGTGGTGGTCATATACTTTATCTATTTTCTTATGTTGAGAAGGAATCCTGCAGGATTGATCCTTACGCCGATTCAGAATTACAGTCCGGAATCCAATCTGTATAGTTACGCGAACAACAAGATCAGGCTGGCACAATTGCTTTACTATCCTTTGCATTTGCCATTCTGGGGAGAGTGGATCGTTAGTCAGGGGCACAATGGCCAATATACCCACAAGGGTGAATGGGGCAAGGCATTTGATTTTATGCTACTCGACGAAGAGATGAAAAGTTTTACCGGCAATGGGACCAGATGCGAACAATACCATTGCTACAACAAACCTATTTTGGCGCCGGCTGATGGAGTCGTCGAGGAGATTATTGACGGGATCGAAGACAATGATATTGGAAAATCAGACCTATTGAACAATTGGGGCAATACCATTACCATAAGACACTTACCAGGATTGTACACTCAATTGTCCCACCTGCGGAAAGATAGCTTCAAGGTTGCCGTAGGTGATCACGTGAAGTGTGGGGATATCCTTGCAAATTGCGGAAATTCGGGACGTTCTCCTCAGCCGCACCTGCATTTTCAGGTTCAGGCCTCCCCAAAACCAGGTACCAAAACGATCAGCTATCCATTCTCCTATTACCTTGGGGCAGGATCAAACGGCAAAAAATTGTTTTCATTTGCGCTCCCCGTCGAAGGTGAGATCATTTCCGGAGTTCGAACGGACAACCTGTTGAAGAGGGCATTCGATCTGTCTCCAGGTACGCTGTTGAAATTTAGGTATACTGATCAATCCGGATTGGAACATTTCAATAAATGGGAAGCCTTTACCGATGCGTACAACAACAGCTATCTCTATTGCGACACGACAAATAGTTCTGCCTATTATGTCAATGATGGAAACATGTTATATTTTACGACCTTCTACGGAAGCAAAAACTCATTACTCTATTATTTTTACCTCACGGCTTTCAAGGTACTGTTAGGTCATTACGAGAATCTGGAGATTGTCGATCAACTGCCTTTGAATACATTACCAAATAGAAATGGAATGATCTGGATCAATGATTTTATTGCCCCTTTTGCCAACAGGGTCAAAGCCAAATATTCCATGCTGCAGACGGGAAGTGACGACCCGTATCAACCACAATCCTTAACACTTACTTCCAAAATAGACCTCTCCATTTTTGGCAAAACAAGGAAAGCATGCAGTGGAACAATCCTTCTGGATAACAACAGAATTGAAAAATTTACCTTCCTACACAACAAGATTAAAATTGAAGCAACATGTATAAGCTCCTCATCCTGATGTTTATGTTCTTTCCAATTTTGGGGTTCTCCCAGGCCAGGCTTGGCTTTCAAAAAGCGGACAGCCTCACTTATCAGTATTACCTGAAGGGTGAGTGGAATAGATTAATTACCCTGTCAAATGTTGCTTTCAACGAAGGCGTTGACTCCAAATTTATGCGTCAGCGTGCAGGCTACGCCTATTTTATGACTGGCGACTATACATCCGCCGGAATTCAATATGAAAAGGCGCTCACCTTTGATCAGCACGATGACTTAACCAAAGAATACCTCTATTATTCGGCCCTAAATTCCGGTTCCGAAAAAAGCCGTTTCTATGCGGGCAAACTTTCTGCAGAGACAAAATTTAAATTAGGTATAGTAAAATTCAAATCAGTGGATTATGTCGATACTGAGTTTAGCCTGAAGACCAATCAGACCACCACGCGTTCAAACCAAAATTATTACAGGTTCGGAATTCAATCGGACCTGGGTTATGCCGTTTCGCTCTACCAGGGATTTTCCTATTACGATCAGATCATCAGTAACGTCCTTACCAGACAACCGGAATACGTGGCCATTTTAAAATGGAACCTTAATTCGGTCATACAGATCAAAGGCGCCTATCATCACCTTTTTACAAAGATTGGCAATCAATCCTATCCCGGAAATCTTGGACTTTTCGCAGTCTCCACCCATATCAACCGTTTCACTTTTGAGGCTAATGCATCTTTCCTGAAAGCTTCATCGGTCACGACCAAACAGGTTGGATTACAGGCAGGAATGGTGCTGCCAGGAAAATCAACTGTTTATTTTACCGGATCGTTGGTAGGTATGTCGGAAAGCAAATCGCTTCGGGCCATCTATTCTCAAACAGCCGGACTGAAGATTTCGAAAAACCTCTGGACCGAAGGAAATATCACACTTGGAAACCTGAAAAACTACAACACATTCAATTCACTTTACGTATACAACTCCGTAGACCCAACAGTATTCAGGAGTGGGATTTCCCTGATTTATTTCATTGGCAAACATTTGTCAGTTTTGGGCAATTTCACATTCGATCAACAAAAAATAAATAACAGTGCCACAAATAATTACTATTATCAATATTCATATTCAGGAGGACTAAAATGGAAACTTTAAGAAAACTAGGATTAACGATATCACTCTTCTTGATATCATTTGTTATGCATGCCCAAAATATTACAGAAATACAGGCAGCCTTTAGCAAGAGCTATATTGCAGAAAATCAAAAGAATTATATTCAGGCGATAGATGAGATGAAGCCTGTTTATAAGGCGGGCGATTACATCTCCAATATCCGTTTGGGATGGCTAAATTACCTGGCCAAGCAATATGGGGAATCTATCACCTTTTACAGAAAAGCAATTGCATTAAAACCTTATGCCATAGAGGCCAGACTGGGATGTATCAAGCCTTTGAGCGCCATCGAAAATTGGGAGAAAGTAAAAGAGCAATACCAGGAAATACTAAAAATAGATCCCCTTAATACAACTGCAAACTATTGGCTTGGCGTAATCTATTTCAACAGAAAAGACTACAAATCCGCCACAAATCTATTCGAGAAAGTGGTCAACCTCTATCCGCTCGATTACGATTCCGTCATTATGCTGGCATGGTCTAAGCTGAATACTTTCAGCCATACCGATGCCAAATTATTGTTCCAGCAAGCGTTAATCATTCGTCCCAACGACAGTTCGGCATTAAGCGGATTGCAAATGATCAACAAGTGGCTTGAGTCCAATTTAAAATCTTCATTTAAGTAACTGTATTCCAGAAAACTTACAATAATTTCTTTGGTTTGAATGGATTTTGAAAACAGGGAAGATTGATCCTTCTTCGTTGTTTTACAAAATAATGTGGGTCAGAGGATAATATTTTAAAAATTATCTCCTACTTTCACATACTGTAAATAAAACTCATCCCGGGTTTTCCATTCAAACTATACCAGATGATAAAAAATGTACTATGCAACTTGCTGGTTTTGGCTATTCTTGCGGTTGGGGCAAATCTCCAGGCTCAAAATGGCCTATCGTTCGACAAGTACAAAACCAATTCCGAAGTTCAGAAAGCGCTCACTATGTTGCAGCAAAAATCACCATCCACTGCTGCACTTCACAAAATTGCGGAGAGTCCCGGCGGTGAGCCTGTGTTCGTGTTGGAAATTGGGAAAGATCTAAAAAATGTCCCTGCCATTTTTGTTGGTGCAAATTTTGAAGGAAAAACCCCCCTCTCGACAGAAGGAGCGCTTTTTCTGGCAAAGATGATTCTCGATTCGGCCAATTATACAAGGAAGTTAAAATGGATGATCCTGCCATTGCCCAATCCCGATGCGACTGTTGGCTACTTCTCAAATGTTAAGTGGGAACGAACGGTTAACGATTCTTCCGTCAATGATGACAAGGATGACCAACTCAACGAAGATGGTCCAGAAGACCTTAACGGCGATGGATTGATCACCAAAATCAGGGCGGAGGATCCTGAAGGAAGCTATATTATTTCTGACAAAGATCCCAGGATCATGATCAAGGCCGACCCTGCCAAAGGGGAAAGGGGAAAATACAAACTCTATCCGGAGGGAATTGACAACGACGGTGACGGAGAGATCAATGAAGACGGCCCGGGCGGAATCAATCCGGGAATCAATTTTCCCCATTTGTTTAAATCCAATGCCAGAGACGCCGGATTATGGCCCGGCGAAGCCCCTGAAACCTACGGGGTCATGAAATTTATCTTCGACCATCCCGAAATTGCCATGGTTTACACCCTTGGAACTTCCGATTTCTGCATGGCGCCTCCGCGTGTTGGACGGAAAGGGGGAGCCAACATGGAGAGCCTAAAGATTCCTGCACGTTTTGCATCGCGCATTGGCGCCGATCCTGAAAAGACCTATACCATGAATGAGGCTGTTGAAATTTTCAAAGCGGCGATGCCCAGTCGTGGTGGAAGGGAGATGAATGCAGAGACAGTTGCAGAATTTCTTGGACTCGGAGCCACTGTCAATCCCCTGGATGATGACCTGAAATTTTACACGGATCTTTCCGAAAAATACAAAGCTTACCTAAAAGCAAAAGGATTTTCAACAGACCGTTTGGCTGCTGACACTGACAAGGATGGTTCCTTTGAACTTTGGGCTTACTATCATCTGGGGGTTCCATCTTTTAGCATGAACCTATTCACTCCGCCAAAACTGTCCGAACAAAAAAACAAAGAGGCGGTCCCAAAAGAGAATGCATCCAGGGAATCCATTCCGCGAACCACAGATCCCGATGAAAGGGAAAAAAACCTCCAGGCTTATATTGACAAAAAACTAAACGGTGCAGGATTTGTGAAATGGCAATCCTATACCCACCCAACTCTTGGAAAGGTCGAAATTGGAGGTATCGCACCCTTTGTAAACTCTACCCCACCTGTGTCACAGATCGACTCTTTGTGCAAAGTCCAACTTCCATGGCTGTTGACCCTTTCTAAAAAACTACCCGATCTTCATCTGATGAACGAGGTGGTGACCGATTTGGGAGCCGGTGTTTACAGACTCGAATTGTTTGTCGAAAACAGGGGTTTCCTGCCTTACCCAACTGCAATGGGCGGTAAAAATAGGCAACCTGCACCGGTGGTGGTTATCCTTGAAGGTGAAAACCTACAATTATTAGAAGGATACGCCCGAACACCACTGGGCGATATAGGTGGCAATCAGGTCAAAAAACTTACCTGGACCATCAAGACAGACAAGAAGGCCCTGAAGGCACACATCGAATCACCACTTTTCGATGCAACTGTAAGACAAATTAAGATTGGAGGTTAGTTATGGGAAAATTATTCATATTGTTCGCAATTTGCCTGTCGGCCTTCACGGTAGTGGCTGAAAATAAAGGTAAGATTGAGATACCCCTTCGGTTCGACAGATATTACACCTACGATGATGTTGTTGAGGCGCTTAAGCTTCTACATTCGACCTTCCCCGAACTTACCAAACTTGATGTGGTTGGAAAAAGTGAAGAGGGTCGTGAAATTTACGCCCTGACCATCAACAATGCAAAAACCGGTGAAGCTCTTTCAAAACCAGGGGTTTATGTAGACGGGAACATCCATGGCAATGAAATACAGGCCGGCGAAGTTTGTCTCTATTTTGCCAATATGCTGCTTACCAAATATGGCGAGAACGATAAGATTACCAAGGTTGTCGACAAGAATGCTTACTACATCATCCCGGTAGTCAATGTCGACGGAAGATACCATTTCTTCAAGGATGCCCAAACCTCCAGTTCCGACCGCAGTTTCAGGATCCCAAAAGATGATGACCGCGATGGTCTGGTGGATGAAGATGGTCCGGACGATTTGGACGGCGATGGAAACATCTGTATGATGCGAATAAAAGACCCTTTGGGCGATTACAAAACGGATCCTGAAGACCCCAGGCTGATGATTCCGGTAAAACCAGGAGAAAAGGGGGAATGGACACTTTTGGGTTCAGAAGGATTTGACAACGACAACGATGGAAAAATAAACGAAGATGGCGAAGGCTATTTCGATGCCAACCGCAACTGGGGATATGACTGGCAACCAAATTATGTTCAGAATGGTGCAGGAAATTTTCCGCTGTGCGCGCTTGGTGTTAAGGCGATTGCCGCATACATTCACCAACGTCCCAATATCATCGTCAATTTTGCATTTCACAATTCAGGTGGAATGTGGTTGCGTGCACCATCTATCAAATCGGAATTCGTAGATCCAAAAGATGTTGCCATTTATGACATTATTGGTAAAAATGCCCTCAAAATGACCCCGGGAACCGTTTACCAACCCTCGTACGATCTCTATGACACGCACGGGGATACCGATTCACACATGTTCAACCTGGAAGGTTCTTACACGTTTGTAGGAGAACTTTTCATGAGAAACCAGGAAACCTACCGGGAAAATGTTAACAAGCCAGTTGTTCCTGCGGCAGAAAACGAAGCCTCTCAAGGCAGAAGAGGAGGGAATCCCGTAGAGAGCAGGGAACTGCTCAAATTCAATGACTACCTTGGGTTGAATGAGTTGTACAAAGAGTGGAAACCCTTTAAACATCCTACCTTCGGTGACATCGAAATTGGAGGATGGGTGAAGATGAGCTCCCGGTTGCCACACCCATTTATGCTTCCTGATCTGGTCCACCGCAATTCCATGGTAGTTTTGTATGCTTCGGAACAGACCCCGGAAATCAGCATGGAGATTTTCGATGTAAAGGAAATAGGTAAAAATCTTCATCAGGTCAGAGTTCGCCTAAAAAATGCCAAAGGGCTCCCAACAATGTCTTACAAATCAATCAGTAACAGATTATATACTCAGGATATGCTGAAAGTTACAGGTGCAAAGGTTGTCGCTTCCGGTAAAATCACAGACTTAAGAAACAACAAGATAAGTTACCAGGAGCACAAACCTGAAACCATCTATACTTCAGTACCGAGTTACGGGTTCTCGGAATACCAGTTCTTGGTAGAAGGAAAGGGAGAGATTAAAATAAATTACACCTCCAGAAAGGCCGGAAACCTCGTGAAAGGGACAAAACTTTAATAAGAACAACTCTAAATAAGCATTTGAAAGGGACAGGTTTTTCTAAACAACTACCATTTTGTCCTTTTCACAAGTCATTTTTGCTATATTTGGCGACTAAAAATAAACTTTAGAAGAAAATAAAGTGGGAATTTTACAGGAAAGACTTTCAAAATTTGATCTGCCACAGAAGATTATGGCGGCAGGTATTTACCCTTATTTCAGGGTTATTGAATCGGATCAGGACACCGTTGTTACGATTAACGGCAAACAAGTCCTGATGTTTGGATCGAACAGTTATCTCGGTCTGACCAACCATCCAAAGATCAAAGAGGCTTCGAAAAAGGCCATTGATAAATATGGTTCCGGTTGTGCTGGTTCACGATTTTTGAACGGTACGCTCGACATTCACATTGAGCTCGAAGAGAGATTAGCCAAATTTACAGGGAAAGAAGGGGCGCTTTGCTTTAGTACCGGCTTTCAGGTTAACCTCGGCGTTGTATCGGTACTAACCGGTAGAAACGACCACCTGCTGCTCGACGAGCTCGACCATGCATCCATCATCGAAGGTAGCCGGCTTTCCTTTTCCAGGGTACTGAAATTCGCACACAACGACATGAAGTCGCTTGAAAGCAAATTAAAGCACTGTACAAAAGACAGCTTGAAACTTATTGTGGTCGACGGTATCTTTTCAATGGAAGGTGATATTGTCAATCTTCCTCAAATTGTGAAACTGGCCAAAAAGTACAATGCCACCATCATGGTCGACGATGCCCACTCGCTGGGCGTGATCGGTGTCAATGGTTCTGGAACGGCTTCACATTTTGGTCTGACAGACAGTGTCGATCTGATCATGGGTACCTTTTCCAAATCATTTGCATCGCTTGGAGGCTTTATTGCCTCAGATAAGGATACCATCAATTTTATCAAACACAGTTCCCGCACGCTGATTTTCAGCGCCAGCATGACCCCGGCATCGACCGCAACAGTGCTGGCTGCGCTCGATATCATGGAAAGCGAACCTGAAAGGATCAAACATCTTTGGGATATCACCAACTATGCCTTGAAAGGCTTCAAATCCATGGGATTCGATACCGGAAAATCGGAATCACCCATCATCCCACTGTTCATCCGGGATGATGTTAAAGCACTGACACTCACAAAAATACTTTTGGAAGATGGCATATTTGTCAATCCGGTCGTCTCGCCGGGTGTTCCAAAAGAGGACAGCCTCATCAGATACTCCCTGATGGCTACCCATACGAAGGAGCAGGTTGATATTTCCATCGAAAAGATTACCGCTGCTGCTAAAAAACTGGGCATTCTGGTATAAGCGCCGGAAATGTGAAAAATTGGAAAATGTGAAAATGTGAAAATTTTAGGAACGATAAGGTCTTGACTTACGTATGATGTTTTAATTTTCATATTTTCACATTTCCCAATTTTCACATTTTAAAAACCGCTTCATGAAAAAAGTTGTTCTAATCACTGGCATCTCCTCAGGTTTCGGAAAAGAGACAGCATCATTGTTGGCAAAAGCCGGACACACGGTTTACGGAACGGTTCGCAAAGCCGCTGGTTCCGACCCCCTTGTGAAAGAGTTGTTGATGGACCTTACCGATGGCAAGTTGATCAAGAGCGTTGTCGAAACGGTGCTTCAAAACGAAGGACGAATTGATGTGCTGATCAACAACGCAGGGATGCACACCGGTGGGCCTATCGAGACGCTTCCCTTCGAGACCATCCGGCTTCAGATGCACACCAATTTTCTGGGACTCGTCCAACTAACCCAGTTCATACTGCCTTCCATGCGCAAACAGGGTGGAGGCACCATCATCAACTTTGGCTCCATTGGCGGATTGATGGGCCTTCCCTACCAGGGCATCTACTCGGCCGGAAAATTTGCCATCGAGGGTTTCAGCGAAGCGCTCCGGATGGAGGTCAAGCAATTCAACATCAAGGTAGTGGTGATTAATCCCGGCGATTTCCACACCAGCAATTCGGCCAACCGCAGGGGATTTCTCTCACCTACCGGGGATGGTGATCCTTATCAGGCGCAATTTACAAAGACACTCTCGATCATCGAAAATGACGAATCCAAAGGTTGGGACCCCAACATCCTGGCAAAAAAACTGGTCCGTATCGTTGAGAACAAGAATCCCTGCCACCGGTACATCATCGCATCATTGGAACAAAAGCTCGCCGTTGTTCTTAAATATATCCTGCCGGGAAAGCTCTTCAGTAAAATCTTACGCGATCACTACGGGATAAAATAGTCGTTAACCCTTGCCCGCCAGGGCATCAATGTCAATAGAAAATCAAGTCAAAATAGATGGGATTTCCCCGTATGGGGATAAACTCAGGTGGGCTTTTAATGTATTATTATTATTTAGCTGTTTGTGTTGAATGGTGTATTCCCTAGCGGGAAAACCGCACTCCAACTATTGATTTTTCTATGAAGCTTAATGCCCTGCCGGGCAAATCATGATAAATTTCCCAACGCACCAACTCCGCAGGAGTTTCCATTGAATAACCTCCGGTTTCAACCGGATGGGAAAGCAGCGTAGTAGCTTAGAAGAACTCCGAAGGAGTTTCCTGTGAATAACCTCCGGTTTCAACCGGAGGACGGGAGGGGAAAGCTGCGTAGTAGCTAAGAAGAACTCCGCAGGAGTTTCCCTATCCCATGTCAGCTACGAAAATCTTAAGCAGGAAGGGATATTGGAGTTTTAGATGAGCAACAAATAAAATTTTACGTTATTGGTTTTCAAACAAAAAGATCCATGCAAAATTGCTTAAGTTTACTATAAATCATATATTTGCGTTATGAGCAAGAGAGATATCATATTGAAACGAGTTGTTGATGTCGTGAACCAGACAGCTCCAAATTCAGAGGTTTACTTGTATGGATCCAGAGCCAGAGGAACTTCAAAAAAAGTCTCTGACTGGGATTTTTTAGTATTATTGAACGCTCAAAATGTTTCATTTGATTTTGAAACAAGATTCATGGACAATTTTTATGAAATCGAACTTGAAACTGGTGAAGTGCTTTCACCATTAATTTACTCAAAACAGGATTGGTTAACAAAACATAACGCATCTCCTTTGTTTTCAAATATCAAAAAAGAAGGAATTAGAATTGTATGACAGGAAGTAAAGATGATTTGATTTCACTGAAGAAATGGTAATTTCTTATTTTGAACCTGTTTCAAGACTAATTGATATAATAGAAATTAAGATTGCAGACAAGTGACTGGATATCAATACTAACATAAGAATACTTTCCTAAAATGATACCTGACTTTCAAAAAATAATGCTTCCGTTAATGAATATTTTATCGGACGGATTAGAACATTCAACCATTGAAACAAATGAAAAGATTGCTAGACTATTTGGTCTAACTGATGAAGAAATAAATCTATATCTACCAAGTGGGGTTGCCAAGACTTTCCCAAATAGAGTAGCTTGGGCCAAATCACATTTAAAAATGGCTGGATTACTTGAAAACACAAAACGAAGCTATTTCAAGATCACGGAGGCAGGAAAAAGGATTCTTGAAAGTAATCCGACAGCAATCAATCTAAGAATTCTTAAAACTATTCCTACTTATCAAGAAAAAACTGGTCGAGTCAAAGAAGAGGACCCATCTTCAGACGCAGAAAATACACAACTTTCTGCAACACCGGAAGAAACATTAGAAAATAGCTATCTGAAAATCAGAAAAAATTTAGCACAGGAATTACTTCTTAAAATAAGAAGTTGCAATCCTTCATTTTTCGAAAAACTAGTTGTTGAATTATTAGTCAAAATGGGGTATGGTGGTTCAATAAAAGACGCTGGACAATCAATCGGTCGTTCTGGAGATGAAGGTATTGATGGAATAATTAAAGAAGATAGATTGGGTCTTGATTTAATTTATATTCAAGCGAAACGATGGGAAAATGTAGTAGGTCGTCCTGAAATTCAAAAATTTATTGGAGCGCTTGCAGGGCAAGGAGCAAAAAAGGGAGTATTTATTACCACTTCAAGGTATACCAAAGAAGCAAGAGATTATCAACCAAGAAACGATACTAAGATAGTATTAATAGACGGAGAACAACTAGCTGATTTTATGATCGATTTTAATCTTGCAGTATCCACTGCCACAATTTTTGAGATTAAACGTATTGACAACGACTATTTTGGAGAAGAATAAAAGACATTCTACTCCGAAAATATAATTTGAATGGAAATTCATTCATAGATTAATAAATCCTCACCAACCTGGGTAATTTTTAGCTATTTTCCTCTTACCTTGCACTCCGAATCCGTTCCGCTATTAACTACTACATATTCATTGACATGCAAAAAAAATCCCTAACAGTACTGCTGCTGTTGTGCGCTATATTTACTTGGATGGCACTGCTAATTTCTTGTGTAACAAACACAAAGCCATCTATTCCCAATTCCGGATTAACCGTCAGCGATACCCCTTTTGTGCAAGAGACGCATACTGCCTTCTCGGTAGGAAATGACAAACAAGCCAACGAGGTGCGCAGCATCGCGGTCGATCACGGACAAAATATATGGATCGCTACCGCAAATGGAGTTTACCGAAAATCATTCAACGCTGCATCCTGGGATCCTGTGATATCCGGTGATGATCGCGGCCCTGCCTACGCTGTAAAAATCAAAACCGATGGATCCATCTTGTTGGGAACCTGGAATGGGCTCTATACCTACCGGGATGGCGCTCTACGGAAAGAGGATGGGTTACAGCCACCGATATCAGTTATTTCTACCAGTGAAACGGGTACATTTGCCCTGGGTCCCAGGGGTATTTGGCGCCTTGCTTCAGGCAAATGGGAGGTACAACACTACGACATTCCGAGGTCAGTCCGGGATGCAGTTCAGGATAAAAAAGGGGTACTCTGGGTGGCCACAGATGCCGGACTGTACCGCCTTATGGATGGGAAGACTAAGCTCTATCAAGATACCACCGAACTGATTAGTTGTTATGCCAAAGCGCTCTATTTTGCACCTTCAGGGAATTTGTGGGTGGGTGTAATGGGCGGCGTATCGGTGCGCAGCAACGACAAACTGATAAAAAGAATTACTCCTAGAACAGGATTGTCTTCGGCCATGGTCTACTGCATTTCACTTTCGCCCGACAGGACAATGTGGGTCGGAACGGATGTTGGGATAGTGCGTTTTGATAAAAATTACCATCCCTCCCTGCGCTTCAGCAAACGCTGGCTGACAGACGACAAAGTCTCGTCCATTGCCTTCGACAAGAATGGTGATGCATGGATTGGCACAGAGAACGGGGTGAGTTGCATCCACCGCAACAACATGACCCTGGCCGATAAGGAGCAGAACTTTTACAGCCAACTGATGAAAAGACATATCCGCGATCCCTGGATCTGCGGCAGCAACCGGCTCGAAATTCCCGGGGACACCGCCACCTGGCGCCACTCCGACGACGACAACGATGGCGAATATACAGGTGGCTACCTCGCCATGGAGAGTTTCAGATATGCCGTTACCAAAAGCGAAGACGCCAGGATCAAAGCGCGTAAAGCATTTGATTTCCTGACCCTGTTGCAAACCGTAACCGGTACGGAAGGTTTTTTCGCCCGCACAATTGTCCCGGCCGACTGGAAGGAGGTGAATGATGGCAACCGCACCTATTCACCGCAGCAACTGGCCGACAAACTGGTCGAGGATCCGCGCTACAAGCCCGTTGAGGAGCGGTGGCGCAAGTCGGCCGATGGGAAATGGCTCTGGAAAGGGGATACCAGCAGTGATGAGATGGACGGCCACATGATGGGCTATTTCTACTACTATGAATACGCGGCCGGCGAACCTGAACGTAACCTGATCAGAAAGCATGTCACCAAAATCATCGATCGTCTGATGGAGACCAATTTCAACCTGGTGGACATAGACGGAACCCATACCCACTGGGCGGTTTGGTCGCCCGACCAGTTGAACCGTGACCCAGACTGGTCATCCGAACGTAGCCTCAACTCCTTTGAACTGCTGGCTTACATGAAACTGGCTGCCCACATCACCGGAAATGAAAAATACGAAAAAGCCTATCGCCAATTGATCGAAAAGGAGGGCTACCTCGAGAATGCCAGCCGGCTAAACCATAAGAATCCAGCCTGGCAGATCTATTTCGACCTTACCATGGAGGGATACATCTTCCCAATCTTGTTAAAATATGAGAAGGATCCCAAATTGCATCAGTTCTATACCAAGCTAATTGAGGAGTGGATGCAACACCAAAAGTCGGGCGAAAACCTGATCAACAACCTCACCTACACCATCGCGACTGGTAAAAAAGTAAATGTGGCGCAAACGCTGGAATTTCTGCGGGATGCCCCGCTCGATCTGGTCGACTGGAACATCGACCACCGGATCAGGGAGGATGTGCAGATCGTCAGGAGTCCAATCCTGGAGGAGATACAGGTGGCAGAGCTTCCGCCGGCCAGTATCCGGGGTACCGTGCGTTGGGACAAGAACCCTTGGGCCGCAACAACCGGTAACCCACGCCAGGTGCGGGAACCGGTATTCTGGTTATGGCCATATTGGATGGCAAGGTATTTGGGAATAATTAAAAATTAAAAATTACGAATTACGAATCAATGGAAATTTTGAAAACAATATTGATTGGAGCTGCAATGCTCTTAATATCAGACATCTCACTCGCTAAAAAAACTGATATTGTCCGTTTTGGGATATGCAGCGATGCCCACCTTTCCACCATGCACAATTCGGAATACCGGATCACTACCTTCATCAACAGCATGAAGAAGGAAAAACCCGATTTCCTCATTGAACTGGGTGATTTCGCGACCCCAGAGCCCAAATATGCACCCTACTTCGCCATCTGGAACTCCTTTCCGGGAGATAAATACCATGTCATTGGCAACCACGAAATGGATGGAGGATACTCACGTGAGCAGACCCTGGCCTACCTGAAAATGAAGAGTTCCTACTACTCGTTTGACAAAAAAGGTTTTCATTTCATCGTCCTGGACGGTAACGATAAAAAGGATCCAAATGTAAGAGGATACAAGCAGTTTATGGCGGCTGAGCAGGTCAATTGGTTGAAAGGGGAACTGTCCACAACAAAACTTCCGGTAGTCATCTTTTCCCACCAGGGACTCACCCTGTACACCAGCGAAGACGAAACGTATGGCATTGAAAACTGGAAAGAGGTTCAGGAGATCCTTGTTAAGCACAACCAGACACATCCCGGCAGGAGGGTAGTTGCCTGTTTCAACGGCCATACCCATTACGATGATGCCATTCAGATCGATGGTATCTGGTACATCACCATCACCTCCATGTCGTACCACTGGTTGGGAGAGAAGTATGCTCATGCCACTTATGGCGATGAGGTAGACAAACAGTTCAAATGGATCAAATATACTGCTCCCTTCAAAGAACCACTCTTTACTGTTGTTGAGATCTCCCCCAAAGGAATGCTGAAAATCGCCGGTAAAAAAACACAATGGGTAGGTGCAACGCCAGCGGAATTAGGCTACCTCCAATCGCGGCTTAAATACATGCGGCCGGAGATTAGCAAAAGGAGACTGAAACTTTCATTGTGACAATTTTCATACTATCTCTAACACAAAAAATTATGGATATAAGGAATTAACACAGGGGTTCACCTGTTTGCTGCATGGATTCGCTCGGACAATTACCTTTGGGGAATAGGATATGGATTTCTGATAATAAAGGGCTGTTATTCGGTCAAACCCATTTGCCTCAAAAGCATGGAAGCATTCATTTTCTGTGTTATTCCATTTTGAAGCTTGTAGTCAAAAATGATCCGCTCTTCTTCAATTTCAATCTCAAAACAACGATTGGCAATCAATTCAGGGAATTCTTCTTCCATCTCGCCCAGGGAGGTATCATGGGTGGCTATCAGTCCTGTCCCTCCCAGCCCGATGAGCTTTTTCAGGAACAATTTTGATCCGTTGCTTTTATCGTTGGAATTGGTGCCTTTCAATATTTCATCCAGAATGAAGAGGATGTTGACACCCTCTTCCAGTCTCTCTTTCAGGATTCTTAGTCGCTTTAATTCAGCATAAAAATAGGATTCATTGTGATCCAGTGAATCGGAAGTTCGCATGCTGGTAAAAAGCCTCAGCGGCATAAAATCCATTTCAGTAGCACATACAGCGGCTCCTGTCATTCCCAGTATATAATTAACTGCTACCGTTCTGAGAAAAGTACTTTTACCTGCCATATTTGCCCCGGTAATGATACAGATATGACCACTCCCCGGTAGGATAAAATCGTTACAAACCCTGTTTTCTTCGTGGATTAAAGGATGACCGAGATTCTTTGCCTTTAGGATGCTTTTATCGGAAGTAACCACCGGATAAACGAAATCCGGATTGTTGTAGGCAAAGTTGGCCAATGAGATGAATGCATCAATCTCACCCAAATGATTAAGCCATTGGGGAAGTCGATCCTTCGACTTTTCCTTCCACTTCTCAAGTTTGTAAACACAATGGAAATCCCAAAGCAACAGTCCGTTCAAAAAGAGTCCCACAAGCAAATTTATCCTGTTGTCAAAAGCCTGTAATATGCGGCTGAGCTTTTTAAACTGAATCACAGCCGTACCCTGAGCTCCTGAAATGTCTGATTGTATCTTCCGCAAAACAGGAGACTTGAAGGGTTCCTTCTCAAAGGTTGCTAGTAGAGTGCCAAGCGATGAGAGAAAAATATAATTTTTGGAGAGCTTCATATGTAATTTCCCAATGCTTCGAAGGCGCCAGGCAACCAAGGAAAGATTCAACAGGAAAAAGAAGGTAAAAAATGAATAATTAATCATTCCAGCCATTAATAGAACCAGGCTTAAACTTGCCACCGACGGTAGCAGAAAAATGATGAATTTACCAAAAACAGATTGGAAAAATTTCTGTTTATCATTCAACCAATCCAAAAGTCCGGCCAAATCTTTTTCTTCAAAAGAGTGGCCCATTCCCTTGGCAATAAACTCCTGCCGCCAGGTAAGATTGGATGAAAGTTCATGAACAGCCTCCTGCCTCTCCTTTATTTTGGTTGCTAAGCTGAAAGGTTCGGACAACCATATCGCTAGAATTTTATTCCCGTAACCCGAAACAGTTCTGTTCAGGTATTGAAAAACGGATCCTGTACCAAAGAGATCCAGGTCGTTGGAGAAGTCGTGGCTACTATCTATCCATTGACTGCCATCCTGAAAAGGCGACAGATCATAGGATAGGGCTTTTACCTCATTCCTGTTAATATTAACCAGATTCTCGAGTAAATTCTTTTTTCGGTCATGAAGTGAATAAAGCTTAACGAGCACAAGAAAGAGAGAAATGAAAATCAATAAAACGGAGGTTCCAACGAAGGAGTTTTTGGTGAAACCATAGCTGGATAAACCGATGCCCCCAACGAAAACAATGAGCCTCAACATGGATATCAGAAATAAAAACTTTTCTTCTATGAGAAATTGCAAGTGGTAATGATTGGCTAAGTCCAGATATTTCTCGTGAAGCTCCTGTTTTTTCATTTCTATAATTATCGGGTAAGGTATTTTCTGCTACGGTTGGCTATCATCAACCATCTAAATATTCCCTGATTTATTTCGATTCTATCACGTCAATACACCTAAAAAAGCGATGCACATAGGTCCCCGATGCAAGGTTGCTGATAACTACTCCCCGCTTTTGACTTGTAGCAGAATGAATAAATTTTGAATGCATGCCATTTGCCTCACAGATAATTCCGACATGTCCTATCCTTGCCTTGTTTCTGAAACTCCGAAAAACGACCACATCGCCCACTTTGAACTCCTCCGGTTTCAGGTCTTTACCCATGGTTTTGAACTCCCTTGAACTGCGTGGAAGATTAATTTTGAAGTTTCTGAAGACAAAATTAACAAAGCCGGAGCAATCAAAACCTTTCTTTGGATTGGAACTTGCAAAGTGATAGGGAGTACCCAGGAAACTTTTGGCAAACGAGATCAGTGCATCCCTGTCGACAGGAACTATATTCGTAACCTGCGCTTCAACTCCTTTGACGGGAACTTTGCTTGAGCCAGGAAACGGGATGATCCCAATCAAAAGGAGGGCAAGGAGCAAGATCTGTTTTTGCATACCGAACATTTTTTTAATACTCAATTTTCACAAAAATAAGTTTGATGAAGTGTTGATGCCAAAAGTAATCAACCATTCATATTTCACAAAAGGGCACAATATTTGTCAAACGTCAGCAATCATTAAGATTACATGTTCAGTAAATGTATCTAATGAAACTATAAATCCCTTATCTACGCAATAGAATGTTTTAAAGAATATGAAAACTCCGCAGGAGTTTCCCCATAATAACCACCGGTTTCAACCGGTGGGAAGAAAGCATGCCCCACCCTCAGCAAAACTCCGCAGGAGTTCCCCTCTGTATCAAAACAAGTACCTCTCGTCAACTACCACACCATGTTCGTTCAGCAGGGCTCTGTACTCCTCTTCAAAAGTTACTTTCTGATGATGCTCTTTCTGGTTTTTGATATAGCTGATGATCAACTCCTTGTCCCTATAGGTATAGGTCAGTGCACAATATCCATCGGCCCATGAAGTAAACAGCGGATATTTTCCAGTCTCCTTCATCCAACTGTTTGAGGCCGTTTTGATCTCCTTGATAAAATCGGCAAGGGCAATTGTTGGATGTAGATCCGATAAAATATGAAGATGATTTTCATGCCCATTGATCCGGTATAAAAATCCCTTTCTCTTTTTGATGACTCCATGAATAAACCTGAATAATGACTCTTCCTGATCCTGAGAAATTGTATTCTCTCTATTGTACGTACAAAATACTATGTGATACAAAATTTGACGATAGCTTGTCATAGGATGTTTTTTTTTGGAAACCCCATTCGAGTTGCCCATTGTATCAAAACAGACTCCTCCATTTCGCACACAGAAAGATTCCTCTACCTAATATACCGATTTTTCATGACATTAAGAAATCGTTCAGGCAGAATCTATGAGCTATACTACCTTTTTAATATCATTTTTGGCTGTAATAACCGACACATACTAGAAATAGGTTATCTTTAAAACGATTTAACAAATAGCCTGCCCAATTCTCAGGAGATCCGATGAATCAGGAACGACATAACTACTACATATTAACACAATTTTATCACCATGAGAACCTGCATCTCCCTGCTGTTTGTTCTGGTACTCTTTTCTTGTGCACCCAAAAAAGTAAATTTTGAGGTTGTTGACCTTCGTTGCGAATACCTGACTAATCCCATTGGCATTGAGACGATTTCGCCCAGACTTTCATGGAAAATGAAGAGCAACAGACAGGGAACTTCTCAATCGGCTTATCACATCATGGTTGCCTCAGATGAAGCCCTCCTTCAGCAAAATCTCCCGGATCTTTGGGATTCCGGAATTCAGAAATCAGGTAACTCCACCCAAATTGAATACAAGGGGAAGACCTTGCAAGCTGGCATCAAGGTCTTCTGGAAAGTACAGATCCGTAACCAGGAACACTATTCATCCGCATGGAGCCCTGTGGCAACCTGGGAGATGGGACTTATGAACGCTGACAATTGGAAGGCCAAATGGATCGGCGCTCCGTCAGCAATAAACACAGGAAACTGGAAACTACCGGCTCCTCAATTCAGGAAAGAGGCAACCTTCACCAAACCGGTAAAAAAGGCTAGGGCCTACATCAGCGGACTGGGTTATTACGAATTGTACATCAATGGTAAAAAGGTTGGCGACCATTGCCTTTCCCCCAATCAGACTAACTATGACAAACGCAGGCTGGAGAAATGGGGCGAATCCAACATAGGTAACATGACCACGACCGTTCTTTATGAGACGTTTGACATTGCCTCCAACCTGAAAACCGGAGCCAATGCATTTGGCATCCTGCTGGGAAACGGCTGGTACATCCAGTCAGACCGTCCCGATGATACCATGCTCTGGTACAACACACCCAGGCTGATCGCACAATTTGACATCGAATACCTAGATGGTAGCAGGGAGCTTATAACCAGCGACGAAAGCTGGAATTGCTCCGTAAGTCCCATCATTTACAACGGTTTGCACACAGGCGAAATTTAC
>Ga0265297_10002008_pt1 | contig 43674 bp, 57 predicted proteins | sample Munlanlwell13791_FD_192502 | JGI IMG/M metagenome (GOLD analysis project Ga0265297, IMG submission 192502) | Leachate microbial communities from a municipal landfill in Southern Ontario, Canada - Leachate well 137-91 | ecosystem: Engineered > Solid waste > Landfill > Unclassified | place... | reverse complement strand
GGAATATATTGAGCAGAACGGCAAAATATATGTGCCTGACGTTGCCGAGGTTAAACCAACCGTGCCGGCAACAACCGAGAAGCCGCCCGCCGCCGGTCCTCCGCCGGGTGCAGAACCGCCCACCGGAACACCCCCTGGACAACCTGCACAGGCCGAAATGAATCTCGGCAAGGTTGAGACAACGGCAGACCTACAGACCAAAATGGAAGCAAAATATCCCAATGCCACGCCCGAGCAGATAGAGGCGGCCGTAAAAGTGCAGGAAGCAAAGATGGCGAGGACTTCCCCGGCGATGGCTGAAATTGAAACCAAACTTGCAGATGTCAAAGCGAGAATTAAAGGCCACAGTGACAAAGGCATATTTGAGCGCGGCGCAATCAACGATCCTGAAGTTAAACAGGCATATAATGATCTTGTAGAGGCTGCCGGGCTTTATATTAAAAAGGGCGTTTTAACCGTAGAGGAATTTGCGAAAGAACTCGGTGTCAAGGTCAATGATCTGGTCAGGCAGGCGTGGGATGATGTGTCACAGGCTGGCCGCGAAGCAGATGATTTGAACGCAGCCCTTGATTTACCGAAGGATGCACGCCCCGTTTTACCGCAAAGAAGCGCATTATCTGAAGGGCAGATGCAGGTTGCGCATGATGAAATAGTCAAGCGCATCAAAGCTGCGAGAGAAGTATTAGCAGAGCGCAAAGGCGCTGTCAAGGAGTTAAGGGGTCAACAGAAAGCAGCAGGGATGGCAGCAGATCAGGCGGCAGGCGGCGGCGAAGCGGGCTTTCTGGCCGGTCGCGCAGCGATGAAAGGTGAAGCCGAGAAGGTTTACACCGGGTTGGGGCAGGCTGAATTTGAACAATCTGTCCGGGATTGGGTTATTGATGCTCCGAAACGGGCATACGCAGAAAACCCCGCTATATTTTATAAGAGTAAAAAAGGTGAGTTTTTTACCCCTGCTAACGCGCAAGAAGCGCTAATACGGCTGATGGCAGATGAATCGCTGCCTGAGTTTGAAGTAAAACTACTCGAAAAGGTTTACGGGGTGGATTTTATAGAGACAGTTAAAAATACACCGGCTGGCATGATCCAAGACATACTCGGTATATTTAAAACAATCTTAGCATCAATAGATCATTCATTCCCTGGCCGACAGGGGTGGATAATCAATGTAGCGAATCCTGAGATAGGCGCTAAAAGTATCAAGAACGCAACAGCAGCCTTTTGGTCAGAGAAGTATGCTGATGCGTTGAAAGAATCCGTGCTGTCGCGCCCATCCTTTAAAAGAGCAACCGAAGCCGGGTTAGAGATTACTGATACCGGCATGGTTCGCACCATGAGAGAGGAAAGTTACCCATCAAGAATTATGGATAAGGTCCCAGGCATCAAGCAATCAGAGCGTTCATTTACATGGTCAGCCAACGCGCAGCGCATGGATGCGTGGGATAAGTTTGAAAAATGGTTAGGTCCGGATGCTGCAACTAAAGATATGGAAATGCTGGCCGACCTTATCAACATGGCTACAGGCAGGGGCGACTTGGGTAAATTCAGCAGGTTAGGGGCGGAATTAAACACTGTTTTATTCTCACCGAAATTATTTGCAGCCAGGATACAGCTGCCGTTGAAATCCATCCCGATGACACTCAATCCGAGATTAAGGGCTATCTATTGGCGCAACGTAGGGACAAGCATCGGGGTATCATTAACAGCTTTGGGAATGTTTAAGGCCATATCCCAAATACCCGAGATGAAAGACAAAGTATATGTTGCCACAGATCTGCGTAGCTCCGACTTTGGCAAGGTGATAATCGGAGATACACACATCGATGTTACTGGTGGCAATGCACAGTTAATTTACCTGATGGCGCGTGTATTTACAGGCACCCGCATGTCGGGCGGCGGCATGGAATATGATACTAATAGTTGGGATGAGCTAATGCGCTACTTGCGTTATAAATCCTCTCCAATTATGGGGCTTGGTTACGATGTACTCACTCAGAAATCTGTGTCCGGCAAGAAGTTTGGCACGAAAGATTACTGGACAGAGAAAGCGCTGGGGTCGGTTATCCCTATGGCATTACAGGACATTGGGGATGCCTATACTTATTCCGGCATAGGTGGAGCGCTCGCCGTTATCCCGCTTACCGTCTACGGGATAGGTGTTAATACTTATGAAACCGGCGCGACTACGCAAGAAAAACGTTTAGGCTCATTTAAATACTCAGACGAACAATTAAGCGCAAAGACCGCCGAAGCCAAAGATAAATACATGAAGGCAGGCGAGGGCGATGCTCTTGGTGAATTGGCGGTACAGGCTAAACTCGATGCCGCTGCAGCCGAATACTACACAACGGTTGACCTAAGAACTTACCTGCGCCGTTCCGGGGCATCGGAGTATAAGGCTACCCCTCTCCAAAAGTATTTCAATGAGTGTATCCCTATATTTGATAAATGGGAAGCGGATGCCGCTGTGAAGGATTCTAAACAACATTACTCTACCTATGAAAGGACAGCATTGTCATTTTGGGGCGTAATAAAAACAAGTGCTGGTAATAAAGGCGCCGCGAAAAAGAAAATGACTGAGCTCGGCTTACCTAAAGAAGCCGCGCCCTGGCTTTATTAATAAGTATCCCTGCCAATCTTTCCCCCTCTTTACATACAAAGTGACATTTACTAATTGCGTTTAAATCACTCTCTAATCAACAATAAAACTACTTTGTACACGGAATTTATGTACACGGAGGAACTTTAACAATATGCCTACTGAAACGCAGTCAAAAGCTGATAGTTCCGCGCAGTCTACGGGGCAGTCAACGGCTCCCCCGCAGGCTTCCACGAACCAGGCCGCGGCTCCGACGGAAGGACAAACAGGACGCACACGCACACAAGCCGAATTCGACAAGATGCAATCGAAAAAGGATACAGAGATTCGGAATTTGCGCACCTCTTTGCGAGCTGCCGAAACCCGCGTATCTGACCTTGAAGACACGGAAGCGTCACTTAAAGACAAACTCGTGTCGTTGCAATCTGAGGTCGAGCAGGGTGTACCCGCCGATGCGAAGGAATACAGATCACAGTTGCAGAAGCGGGAAGACGCCATAGCCAAAAGAGAGCGTGATTTCAAAAAAGAGCGATCTCAATGGGATGCCGACCTTGCCGAACGTGATGATAAAGAGCGCAAAACGCTCGCTGAATCACTGGCTGACAAATACGGCGTTGACGTGGATGCGCTTCTTGGTTTTGAAGATCCGAAAGAAATGAAGGCATACGCACTCGACAACATGGACCCTACGAAATTGCAGTCCGCTTCATCGGGCGAATCCTCGACCTCGACTAAGGCCGAGGGGCAAAGCAATATCGCAGGGAAAGATGTTAAACCCGACCCGAAGCCCGCTGTGATATCTGCTACCAGCGCAGGCGGCGAAGTATCGGATGCTCAATTCTGGAAACAGTATGGGACACCCGGATATGTCCCGACTGCCGCAGATCATAAAAGGGCGAAAGACATACGCGACAAAACTCTACGTGGAGGATAAATAAATGGCAACTGGATACACGACAACTACTGTCCTGACCGATTCTTTGGATGATGTCCGAAGTTCGGCCCGGCAGGTCAGAGAATACGAAGGCAAAATGTCCCAGCTGGTTGACAGGCGCTACCTGGGCGAAGGCATCGGTCTGAATTGGAACGAAGTATCTTACGCTCAGCTCACGGCGATGGCTGTCACCGAGCAGACCGACATGGACGACAACTTTCAGCAGCTCGCTGATTCGTTGCTGACCATCACCCCGACCCTCATCGGCATTTCAACCTTCATTACCGACCGACTGCGGCAGGTAATGAACAAGAAAGCCTATGCGGAAACCGGCGGGCTGGCAATGAATGCCATCATACGCAAGATGGACGAGGACGGTCTGACCGTTCTGGATAGTGCGACTACTTCACTGTGCGGCGCTGGCTCGACACTCACATCCGGCCATATCGCTGCGGCCAAAGCCCGCATTTCAGGCAACGCAACGGAACCCGGCAATCCCCCGTATTACGCCGTTCTTCATGGCTATCAGATCAAGGACATCGCAGATGAGATCATAGCCAGTGTCGGCACCTATCCTGTCACCGATGGCCTGACCGCCAGGGTGTTCGAGGATGCCATAGTCGGCAAATGCGGTGGCTGTACCGTCGTCGAGGACGGCAACATTACCATCGATTCATCGGCTGATGCTAAAGGTGGCGTGTTCGCCAAAGAAGGCATTGTGCTTGTGATGGAACGCGATATCGATGCCAAAGAAAAATATCTGCCGAACGTAGGCGGCGGAGGCAACGCCGTTTATGTCTACGCCGGCTATGCCTATGGTGAACGCAGCGCAGGTTCGTGGCTCTACGAAATTTACTCGGACGCAACCGCGCCAAGCTCGTAGGTTTAAAGGTATAAAAATGAACTGCCATTATCTTGTTGAGTTAATGAACCCCACACGTTACAGTCTCTATAAAGGAGATTTAATATGTCGGCAACATTATCTTGTCAAAGATGCGGCAGTTCATTTGAAGCCAAAAGAAGCGACGCGATGTATTGCCCCCAGTGCAAACCACTTGATGCCACAGAAAGATCAAGGCGGTATGAAAACAAGCACAGGATACCTTGCCCTGGATGCGGACAGCCGATGGTTAGGGGTGCAACATCATGCCGCGTGTGCAATAACAAAGCACAACCATGGCGCAAGGTTGGCGAAGAAAACGCCAACTGGAAAGGTGGGCGAACTATGGCGAATGGTTACGTCTATCTCAGGGTTAAACACAAATCAGGTGGTGCAGGTGATTCATACCAGGCTGAACATATCCTTGTTTGGGAGAAACGTAATGGACCTCTCCCAAAAGGATATATCGTTCATCACCTCAATGGTATTCGCAACGATAATCGAATTGAAAACCTGGTTGCGTTACCACGTAAGCGCCACAGCCCGACACTTGTTATCGAACCACACCAGAGACGGATACTGGAACTTGAAAATGAGGTTCGCAAGTTAAAAGAAAAGAATCCAGCGCCGACCTCATAAGTCGGAAAGCGAATATCCCAGTCTTGGGTAACAAGTAATCCCGTTAGCGCATAAGAAAATAGAGTGCGGCGGGAAGGAGAAAATGAAAAATGGCTATCAAACAAGGTTCTTTCGGAAGAATTCGGATATTCGAGGATTTTCTCGGAAACTATGTCACGGCTGATCCGACCACGACCTTTTCATCTATAGGGCAGCTGGCCTGTATCTCTGTTGATGCGGCAGGCGGTTCTGTTACCAGCACCGTTGACGAACCCGGTGGCGTGGTTTGCATCAATACTCACTCCACTGACGATGACAACGCTGCCGTTTTTGCTGGCGTATTCAAGCCGGCTGACGGCGGAGTTGTCATGGAAGCAAGGTGCAAATTGGCCTCGGCAACGACCGGAGCGCTCTTTATAGGGTTCTCTGAGACATTGGCCGTCACTACGCCGGTCATGCCTGCTGAATTTGCGACCGCTACACTGGCGATCAATGGTTCCGGCGCCGTAATCGGTATGCTTTTCGATCCGGATGCCACAACCGACATCTGGAAGGCCGTTGCTGGCGATGGGGGAGTGGCTGCGGACAATGCCCCGACCAATGCCTCTACGTCTCTTGTGGCCGATACCTGGGACGTTGTGAGGGTGGAAGTCGGTGCTGATGGCGATGGGTATGTCTATCTCAATGGCAAACTCATTCGATCTTTCCCTAACTTCATGACCACGACCGACATTCTTCATGCGGTTGTAATGGCGGAGAACAGGGGTTCCGCCGCTATCGCTCTCGAAATGGATTACTTCTACGCCGAGGGCGGCCGCGACTGGAATGACGACTAACAACTGAATAGCCTTTGGCGGCGTGGCATTGAATAACCGCCTAACTTAATTCAAGTGCTGCCTTTGCAGCATTAAGGAGAAAAATGACAAGAAATATCGCAGCCTCAAAGCGAGGGTTTGGTTGGGATGAAGCCGGAGTAAGACTTAATATCTACGCCAATGGGGAAGTTGTCTCGTCTTTCAAGACCCCGACCACTGGGTTGGATAGAATTTATGCCGATCCCTACGGGAATGACACATATGGGACCGGCACAATTTTGTCACCTGTGGCAACATTGACTAAGGCGTTCACTCTGGTTACGACTACCAGAAAGACGATCATACTGGCGCCTGGGTCGTATGCTGAAGCAGCCGCTATGACATGGCCTGCTATTGATGGCCTGCGTGTCATGGGGTCCGGTTATTCCCGTACTCAAATCTCAGCCACCACATCGGCCGGCGGCAGCGTGCTGACTGTCGCGCCTGGGCTTGTGACCAGCACCTTCGATGGCTACATCGAAGATTTGGAGATTGCACATGATGCTGGCGATGCTCAGAAGGGTGTCACTTTCAATAACACGTCCATGTCCAAAAAGCTCCTGTTCTCGTTCAAAAATGTGCCGTTCTCGGCGGATGCCGAAACCGACCTGTCAATTAATGTCGCAACACATGAATCTGGCAATGCCATTCGTGTCTATGTGACAGGAGATGGTTCATCGGGTACGGAAATGGGTGGCGCTGCCTACTTCGCAGTCAACGACAATGCCGACAGGCTACAGTTCGAGAACATGTGGCTCACAGGTTCAACAACGCTCGTGGGTGCCGATCAAATCAGGGTGCGTGTCCTCCGTTGTATTATCCCCGAACATTCAGTCAGGGTCGCTTTTATTGGGAACAGCGGACTCCAGACCGTTACTCTGGTCAATTGCTTCCAGTGGACAGACTTCGATGACACCGTAGCTGAAATCTACGAAAAAGCCGAATCTGCCAATGTGACCGGTTCCACTGCGGTTGTCGTGGCAAACGCATAACACTAATGCCATGGCCGGGGGCTTCATACCCGGCCAATAAATACAGAGGTGAACGAAGACAACAAAGAAACAACGGAAGGCCAAAGGATAAGGCGAAGACATGAGAATACTGGCAACACATAACGCAAAAGACGTAGTGATTATAGCGATACTCTACGAGGGTGAAAACCTGAAAGCTGTGTATATAGATAGTGAAGGCGAAATAGATGCCGACGCTGCGGGCAAATTCACTGTCAAGACGGATGCCATCACAGCGACAACTTTCGTGGATGCTATCAAGAAGTTAAAGGTAAAAGCATGGTAAATAACGCACTTTCCTTGAGTGTGTAAAAGGAGAATTGAATATGCCTAATTTAAGAACAAGCGGATGGATGTCGGCGGTTGTCGCCGATGAAGGTACACTGAGCGCCGCCGTTGATCTCGGCGCACCTTACAGGTCGCTGGCAATCGAAATACCCACGATAGATAGCTCAACCGTTACTGTCACTGTCGCCCGGACACCTGATGATACGTATAGGCCGTTATCGCTTATCAGCCTTAATGATGGCGATGATGATGCTGCAATCTGTTCGGCGGCTACCGGCGCAATTATGGTTGTGATACCTGTATTTGGTTTCCAATATTTGAAGGTACTATGCGGTACTACTCAATCAACGTCTGCCGTGACTTTCTATGTCAGAGGATTTAATTAATGCAGACAATAAAACTCGGGACTGACTGGGTAGCGTTCAACGAACCCTGCATGGGCCTCTATGAACTCGATTACCAGTCGCCGGGCAGCAAGGGGATTCACCGCTACCAGATTATTCTCGTGGTGCGTGAAGACAAAACCTACGAGTACCGCAAGGATCTCGGATCATCCAAGAAATTCAAGGGTATTGATCAGATCAGGATACCCGGCGGTGTAGTCAATAAATGGACCGGCAAAATGCACATCGTACACACAGTCGGGGAACTCATGGATATCGCAGATAAATTGCGTGCAAATAAATCGATATTTGATAAACGAGAACTCGCGGGAGCAAACAGAATCCGCGAATCGTAGCAAACGGGAACTGAATAAAAATAATTCATGGAGGACAGCTACAAGATGGTTACAGGACAACAGGACAATCTATCACTGGTAGAGGAAATGATGAGGACCGCAAAACCCGCCGACGAACCGGGGATATTTAAAAAGGGCGGTATTATCCCCGACGGCAATAAAGATTTGCCCCTCAGTGTTACGGAACTGAAAAGCGCCGGTTACGTGTACATCTATGACACGAAGACCGGTGAGCAAAGTAAGGTCAACCGCAATATGCTGCGGTCTAAATTACAGATGACCCGTCCGGATGGCAGCTTTGTATTTTCTTTAAAACAGACGGTTACACCTATTAGGGGGACATTCAAATGCCTGCTGCACCCGGAGCAACCCGAGAGGGAATATTACGACACCATCGGACTGCCGACATGCAGGAAAGACAACCTGACCTCGATCTTCCAGGTTGAACGGCATATGCAGAAGCGCCATCAGCAGGAATGGGCGACTATCAAGGCAGAGAGGGACCGCAAGGAAAAACAAGAGGATAGGGACTTTCAAAGGTCTTTGCTCGGTGCCGCAAAAGGCGGGGGCACTCCACCGTCTAAGCCACCTGCAAATGTAGCCGCTAATGAGGGCACGGGACCGGCGGATGCCGGCCAACCGACTGCGAAGCGAACCTACAAGAAACACAAGCATCGCGCGAAGAAGGAGTAAACCGTGACATCAGCAGAAATCATTGCGGCAGCAAGGGTAATACTCAAAGAAACAGCGACGACCATTTGGGACGATACCGCGCTGGGTGCTTACCTGACCGATGCTATCAGGGAGATTACTAATAAGGAACCCTTGAAAAAGTATGTCAACCTGGCGGTGATCGAATATACGAAGCGCATTGACATATCTTCGCTGACCGACCTGATAAGGATAATCCCGCAGAACGAGGTCGAGTTTCCTGTCGGTAATCCCGGATACAACAGTATCATGCGGGATACGGAACGGGTCGGCAATGAACTCGAAATGCTACTCAATAGTATCCCTACTATTACCGACGGGACATTGACCGGCACAGTAACTTTTACAAAGGACAGCCGGTCAGTCACCGGTTCCGGAACCCTGTTCACCACCGAATTAACGGACGGGATAGATGGGGATTTCCTGTGCCTCAGTAGCGGGACCAAATATTACCAGATCGCATATATTACTTCCGCAACAGCCTTGACGCTGGCCGAGCCTTTTGCCGAGACGACCGCGACTGACACCGTAAACGTCACAAAATACAGGGCTCACGACAGCGTGGCGAGGGTTTGCTACGGTGCCAAGTACACTGTGTCCACAACCAGCGATATGCCTCAGAAAATGGACGAGACGGCCATTTTAGGCGTCGCTGCGAAAGCGGTCAAGAGTTATACAGCGGAAATTATCCGCACCAACCTGACAGACGTTGCCGCAAAGATAGTTCTGGCGGCGGCAGAGATAACAACTGCGGGGAAGGCAACTGCTCAACTGGCGCTCGCCGTTTCGGACATCCTCGCTGCCCGTACCAGTTTCAATACAACTAATGCCACGGTAATAGGGACTGATCTGACGGCTATCGGGACCGCCCTGGATAACTGCAAGGCTGATTTGGACGCAGGGATAGTCTTAATTGACACGGCCAATGTAGGCGGTGATGTAGCTGGTAAATATATCGAAGCTGGTAAAACTGACGTTGAAGAAGCGAAGGCGCGGACCGATAAGGTCCGGGCATACATCGATGTGACTAAACCTAATCTTGAGATGGCCGCGCAGGAAATACAGGCAGCGGCAGGATATATGAATAATGTAACGTCCTATCTAAAGATGGTTGAAAGCGAATTGAATGTGGACAAGCTGATTGCGGCGAATGACCGCGTTGCGAAGGATCTGTGGGATAAGTACCAGACTTCCTTGAATAAACTGGGCCGGCCTACGGACAGCGCCAAACATAATTGCAGCAGGGATGTCTGATGAAACAGATATCGCAAAATCTCCTCAATGAGCAAATAGCCCTTAACCGTAAACCTGCGGTTAAATTGCAGATACAGGCATACAATTTCCCTGCCGAATCCAGCAAGATCATGTTCAATCAGTATGATTGGACTTCGGTGCTGGAAACAAGCAAAGGTGCTGCTGCGGCCTGCTGCGCTTCCGATGGTTCATTCGTTATCACTTCGGGCACGGGAGCGACAACGGTACGTATTGCAAACTCTCCGGCAATTGATCTTGATACGGTTTTTACGACCTGGGGTGCTGCCGGGACGAAAGGCACATTTGCTGCCGGTAACACGTTCTGCATTGGCGCTAATCCGACAAGCAACGAAGTCATAATAGCTTATCTCAGTGGAGGGCACCTATACAGGCAGACATCTACTAATTATGGTGCAAGTTTTGGATCTGCAACCGATATGGGGGCATCTTCCGGCACGGTTGTCAGGATGGCTTACACACCTACAGGTAATTGCGCGATAGTGGTTGGCTACACGACATCAACGTACATAGTTTATGGGGTGTATGACCGGAGATATTATATTAATCTCAAGGCATATATTCGGAGAGGCGGGGTTTGGGGATCGGCAATTTCACTCTCGCAGATGTTTGACTATTATAAATTTACAATAGGGACATACACGGTATGGCAGCAAACTCCCTTATATTTTGCAGGGATAGATTATGTAGAGGTAGTGCTTGAAAGCATTGATATCGCTTATGACGATGACTGGTTCGTAACATTTACTGGTTCTCAAACTAAAGCAGGAAGCGACGGGGGGAGCGGACATCCTATTTCAAAGGGTGAAATTATATACGGGTTATATAGCGTAGTTATTGGGAATGGCACAAATGCGACACCTAATTCGTGGTCCACTCCCGCCGAAATAAGCCTCGTAGATACGAAAGTCAATATCAATAGCCTGTCTCAATTGTCTCACTTTTCGCCTTCTCCGCCGACGAAAGAGGAATTGGCTTACCAACAGACAACCATGCCGATATTGCTGTCTCAGCCGGAATTACTCAGGACGGCAAACGTGCATCCGGCGGCGTATCTACACAAGGTTAGCGGCTATCCACTGATCTTGACCCTCTATTCAGATGGGCGCTGCTATCTCTGTGAATTACAACGTGGTACGACTATTTTAACAGCCACATTCGATAAGGCTTACACGTTCTATAATGACCGGCCTGTGAAGCTGGCGAGCAATTCAACATGGTTGTTTGCATATAACGGCGATCAGATATTCATGTCGCCTCTGCCTGGATTTTGGAGTGTGCCGACAATTGGTACTGGTGCAGGGAGTTATAACGAAATAGCGAAAGCGAAGATACTCGCGGCGAAGGAAACCGTTAATGTAAATGCGACATCAACACTCGATGTAGTTCTCCAAAACTATGATAGCTATTTCGATTCTCCGGGGGTGGGTGATATTAACCGCTTGGCTATTGGGAGCCGTGTCAACCTGTTTCTCGGGTACAACAAAAGTTCAACCGATTATTACGAGGAATTTCAGCGTTATTTTGTCGATTCATGGGGCTATACCCGTGCGCCGAACCTCGCGGAATTTACCCTGCATTGCATTGACGCCTGGGGGTTGCTTGAAAAGTATAAGTTCAATCGCAAGGTGAGTTTCAATTATTCCGGCGCAACAACCACGTATTCAATCTATGAATTGATTGAAATGCTCTGCAAGGCGATTGGTGGGTCCCTCTCATATATTAACCGATCGTCTTATATAACGGCCTTCAAGCCAGTGATAGAGGTCAACGCAGGCGAGAACGCAGCTAATTTATTAAGGCGTTTACTGGCTGTCGTGCCGGATGTTATCAGGTTCTACGGCAATGCTGGGTACGTCGTTTACCCGCAGACCGGCGATAAATCGACGTACCTGTTGAAATTTCCAGTAACGTAAACGGAGGTAAATACAAATGGCTATCACGATCAAGGTATATGGGAACTGGCCTCTTAACTGCATGAAAAAACTCGTGTCTGATATGAACGCTGGCGCTTCATTCAAAGGCGCTTTGCTGACGAGCTCTTACACGTTCGATCAGGACAGCCACACTTCATATAACGATCTGACGAATGAGGTGAGCGCGTCCGGTACGGGATATACAACGGGTGGTAATGCCCTGACCGGCTGCTACGCCTCTTACGCTTCAAGGGTGACAACCTGGGGTATAACGACACCATTCACACTGACGTTTTCCACATTGGCAGTAACCGATTATCAGTATCTCGTTTTATACGATGCTACGCCAGCGGCGGCTACGGATAAGAAACTGGTCTGCTGCATTAATCTCGGCCAGACATATGCGGCTTCGGCTTCCAATGTCGTGTTCAATTTTAATACAAGCGGTATTTTGACGGTGACGGTCGCCGCCTGACCGGGAGATTATGATGCGCGAAGTCGAGTACGGATGCAATTGTCCTGAGTGCTTACAACGGCGTTCTCCCGTCATTCCTGAACTCGGTTCAACACAAACCTTTGATGTCCCTACGTGTAATCTTGAAATCAAGATAAATGAGGCCAACGGTGAGAATTGCGCAAAGGAATAACGGAGTTGTTATAATAGGATTGAGAGATATTCTCAGTCATATTATTTTGGAGGTGAATGGTGGTGAAAATTGTTATTCCCATGGTCTTAATTCTGTCACTGTTGGCAGTGGGATGTTCTAATATGGCTACGATGTACGAATATAATAATCCAACCTATGCAGATAATGGATATGCGCCAGGATATTATAGTGGTGCTCTAATAACGGCACAGACATTTACGCCATCGGTAAATCATACTGTTACTCATCTTCGTTTAGGAGTTCAACGAGTTCACACTCCGGCATCTGGAATACATATGCAAACAGAAGTAGCAATTAAGGCAACTGCGGCTGGTTTACCAACTGGTGCAGATTTATGTTCGGGTACGTTTCATGAAACTGATATTAATTATTACGCAGGTACGGATGATCTGCCATGGTTGGCTTCTTGGGTTACAGTTAGTTTAGGTGCGGGAACAGCCTTAACCGCAGGAACAATGTATGCAATCGTTTTATCCTCTGCCGAGTGCGATGAGGATTTTGAATATTCAATATTTTGGAATGGTAATTCAGGGGTTGCTGCCGCATATGCTGGTGGGACAATGTGTAGATATAATGTAGTGACTGGTTGGGTAATTGAGGCTACAGACGATTGCCATTTTGAGGAATGGAACGGTCTACCTGATCATACGGTTCCGCTGGCAACCACTTCAAGTGTCCGCGTAGCGCGTCCTTTACTTGTTGCTGGCGGAGATTTTACGGTGCCTCTTTGTGAAGTCATCTGCGCAGGTCTTCAGCCATACCACGATCTGAGTTTTACCGTCCCTATCTGCGCTGTTACATGTACTCCGCTTCAAGGGCTACACGCACATAATCTTAATCATCCCATAATAAGGCCCGAATATTTTGACGAACCGAAGTTAGTCAACCGTGTCTATGTGGTTGGCGTAGATGCAGACGGCAACACGGTCTACGGTGAGGATAAAGACAGCAGTATCAACGGCGAAGTCTTGCAGATATATCCTGATTCCATGATAACGACCACTGACGATGCAAATACGATAGCCGCCTACATTTTAGACAAGGCACGGATAAATGCACCGAGAGGGCAAATAACAATCCCACCCGCTATCCAAATGGAACTATGGGATGTAATCAAGATAGACGATTCGATTTGCAATCAATCCAGTGCCCTATACCGTGTCGCTGGATGGCAGTTCAACTATTCTGTGTTCATACCCAACAGGCAGGAAGCCGATTACAAAATGACTGTAAATCTCACGGCGGTGTGAATGTTTTTATCGAATCTTGTAAGTTCCATAACGGCAGTTGATACTACGATTGAAGTGCCAGACGGTACTGTATTCCCACAGAATCAAGTCTTTGAAATATGGGTTGACCGTGAGAAGATGGCTGTTACGTCCTTTGTTTCAGCTAACGTTATGAATGTGCAGCGCGGATGGGAAGGAACGGTCGCCGCCGCGCATGATGCCGATGATCTGGTTGCCCTTGATGAGGAATTTAAACAGCCGGTAAGAACGTCAAAAGCCCTCGATACCCATATCGATGCGACCGATCCCCATTCGGGCGTTTATATCCTTCACTCGTTAGCAACCGCAGTCAGCGATTTCCTTGTTGCCTCGGGTGCAGGGGTGTTCGCTAAACAAACATTGGCACAGGTGAAAACATTATTGGGTATTGCCGCGGATATTGCCACTCATGCGGCAATAGCAGCTACAGCGGCAGTAATGGGGCATGCCACAGCAGCGCAGATAACCAAACTGGACGGTATCGAAGCCGGTGCAGATGTGACGGATGCAACAAACGTTAATGCTGCCGGGGCTGTCATGGAGAGCGATTACAATGCTCAAACCATTCTTCAAGCAACCTCTGATAATACTCCTGTTGCCTTGACTGTTGGGGAACAGACTGTTGTGGGGCGTATCACAAGTGGCAATATCGTTGCTCTGACTGTGGCACAACTGCAAACCTTATTGTTCTCGGCGGCTCTCGGTGCTGAAATAATACTTGGGGAAAACTACGGAATAAAGTTTGATGCCGCTTTATCGGCTGATGGTAAATATTGTGGGTTTGTCCGGACTGGGACGGCTGGTGCTACGCTGGCGTTCGGTGATTCAGTCTACCTTGCTGTTGCAGATAGCCGTTGGGAATTAACAGATGCGGATGTGGCAGCAACATCTTTTGGGCTTCTTGGTATTTGTGTACAGGCTGCCGCTGCGGATGGTTCTGCGACAACTATATTATTGCAAGGATTTGTCAGAGCTGACACGGCCTTCCCCTCTTTTACTATAGGCGCTCCGGTGTTTTTAAGTACCGATGCTGGTGATCTGACTTCTACTGCGCCGTCTGGTACAGGTGATTGTGTGAGAATAGTCGCCCAGGCATGGACGGCTGACGAAATCTTTTTTAATCCTTCACCGGACTGGGTTGAGATGGCGTAGGAGAATTGATATGAACGATATTGAAAAGCTGTTGGCCGGAAGAAAACTGATAGATGATTGCAGGGCATTGAAATCAGATATCAGAATTAAAGATAGTGTAGATACTGGCTTGATGCAGGCCAAATTCACCGACGCAATTACAAAGAGAGACGCACAATTAAAGAGACTGGGGTTTGGTAGCGCGGATGAGGTCTTTATTTTCAATGGAGAGATGTGTCTTAAAGGATTGAAAACTGCGCTTGAAATAATGACTCTCTGTGATAACTGCAAAGGATTTGAGGGTGTGCCGCCCTGTACGTTGACACGGTGTTCGAAAGATTGTTATTACTATACCTGGAAGGGAACGGAAGCGGATATCGAACGTCATTATCTCTGGATACTGGATATCTGGCGGCATGCGACCGTTTACGAGGACGGAACTTTCACTATCCATGATGAAGAGCATAAAAACGCCGTGACTGTTTCAGGTAGTTTAGCTGATAACTCAGTCAATATCTGCCCGGCAGGGCATGGCTTTCAATATAAATGGAACGGCCTGCCAGTATATGACCTGAATTGGAGTTAGATGTCTACGCTGACTCTGCGACCAAACGCAGATAATGATATGGACATTGCTGTCTGGAAGGGCACAGGCGGCGTTATTGTCAATCTATATTCCCACATTGATGAAGTTACATTAGATACGGCAGATTATGTTTATATGGCAGGTCCGGCTGTAGATTATAAATGCCTATTTTCCTTTCCGGATCATACTTCAGAAAGTGGCACAATAAACTCGGTGACGGTGAAGGCGTACTTGAAGATGATTAAAACCGGAGGTCCTATCAGTGCGGGTTCGGTTTCTATTGGGGTGAAGATGGGGGGTACTGCATATTACGGTAGTACTTTTAGACCAAGTGATATCACAGTGACACTATATTCTCAGGCGTGGAATACTAACCCGGATACGAGTGCAGCGTGGACGTGGACGAATATCGACGCTTTGATAGCAGGAGTAAAAGGCACGGCTATATCAGATAAATATGGCAGTGATTATCCTTATAAGTATCAGTGCTGGGCAGAAGTCGATTACACGTCTGGTTGGTCAAACATAGCGAAAGTAAATGGGATATCATCGGCCTCTATAGCAAAAGTCAATGGAATTGTTGTGGCGAGCATAGCCAAATTATCTGGCAAGGCTGTATAGGTTAACTTCCCATCTTCCGTTCTTGCGGTCAATAATCCGTTGAGTTTATCTCCACTCAGGATTTATCGTGTTTATATTGGAGATTGACCTGTGGAATCTGAAGAACTGAAACTTCTCGGCGCCCTGGATGAACGCACCAAGTTATTGCTTTCCAATCAGCAAGGCCAACGGGCTGCTATCGGGAAAATATTCGAGCGTTTGGAAAGGCTTCCCTGTACTTCACATGATGAGAATATCAATGAACTCATGGGCTGGAAAAGTGATTGCAATGGGAATACGAAGGCTGAACATATCGAACAGGTCAAAGGAACTATCTCTCTACGGAATGCGCTCACGGTCGGGGTGATCATCACCCTTATCGCCGCCGCCCCATCAATCATATTGATTATTCAAAACGCGAAATAATATTCACGGAGGCTATATATGGACGATCTAATCAAATTGAAAGACACTATAATCGAAGGCATCAAAGGACTGATGCAGCCAATGTTCTCGGTGCTGGCCGCCTTTATTGTCTACAGGCTGGCTACGACAGGCTTTGACCAGAACCAGCTGTTTTGGCTGGCTGTTGGCGTTGTCGGCTTCTGGTTCGGCAAAACCGTCGGGCTGTTCGGCAACGGGAAAGCCCCGGAGATCACGGCATCTTCCGCAGCCGAAACGACAGCGGACTTAGTGAAGGTCATCAAGAACCAGGCAGCTACCATCAACAACGCCGCCCTCGACCTCGGCGCCTCTGTCCCGGTCGCTGTCGTGGAAGGCAAGGCCGCGCCGGTCGTGACACCGGCAGCTACGCCGGCCGCGTCAACTGCGCCAGCTGACGGCGACAATCCGGATACATTCCTTGCTGGTTTGGAAAACGAATTGAAATCCGATCCGGGGGTGAAGTAATGATTAATCCAAATCTACTCGCTAACCGTTTTCTGGTTGAGACAATCTACCGCTGGCCGAAACTCTCTTTAGCCAACAAGGAACGGTGGTTAGCCAAAGCCCTCGAGCTGGCAAATAAGGCCTTCGAATGGGCGGTGCGCGGCACCGACCTCAAGGCACCCACGAAGTATGACGATTTCAAGGTGCAGGTCCCGACTGGTGATGGTGAATTTATTCCGGCCTATTCGAAGTCAATGTACTATGGCAAATTCGATAAGAAGTGCCGCAATGAGTGGAATCCTGTCGAGGTCAAGGACGCGTTGGACACCCTGTTCCCAATCCTTAAAGTAAGAGATACGGGTAAGTGGTAATGAAACCCTGGCTGATCTTTCTAATTGCGATAATGGCTGCCGCCGTGCTTTTTGGGCTGGCGGCTTTGCTGTCTTCCTGTGCACCGCCCTTGTCTATCAGTGAACCAATCGTAACCCATGATTCATGTGATTGTATTCATATAACATGGGAAACAACCCGTCCCACTATTTGCAAGGTATCGTTTTGTGCAGAAGGATCATGTTACACGAATTCCTTTGAAGATGAGTACATAATCTCTCATGAATGTGGGTTGCCTGTACGTTGCGCTGATAGTCTTACTATAACAGCGGTTGCCGAGAATGGGGAAACTTGTTCGAGAACCTTTATCAAATAGGTATTAAGTGGGATACCCCCACTTTTTACATCGTGGGCGGCGATGTCCGATGTTAGACATGAGTAATGGACTACCGTATGGTGATCGCCCTCTCATGCCTTCGGCAGCCGCCCACGCAACAATGTCAACCAATTCGTATCTATTGTCAACCTATTGTCAACAAAAATGAGGTGGTATGAATTTAACCAAAGGAACAAAAATCGTCAAGGTTGACTGGAAGGATGCCTTCGAGACGAATGGTTGGAGTTATGATCTTTCCGAGATGGTTCCTGCCGATTGCACTACTATCGGGTATCTTATCCAGGACTGCGATGATTACATAACTATCGCCTCATCTACTAACGATGCCGGGGTGTGCAACTGCATGACAATCCCGCGAGGCTGTATCCAGAAAATAACGGAACTGAAGGAGATATAGGGCGCTCCGGCGCTGGCTGATGTTAGTTATAGAAAAAAGGATTGAATTTACCAGAGTACATCGTAAAAAAAGGCTTTATTTTATCGGTGATATTCATGCGGGTACGATAGCACACTCTGAGACAAATTTAGATAGGGCATTATCAAAAATCAGCAAGGATGATGATGCACTGGTTGTTGGCATGGGGGATTGGGGTGAATTTATCACACCTAAAGACCCAAGATTTGATGACCAGATAATTAGTTCGTGGGTTAAGAAACACGACATAGCTCATAACCAAGAAGAATATATTATTGAGAAATTTCGCCCTATCAAAGATAAAATAATTGGTTTCATTGAGGGTAATCACGAAATCACTTATAAGCTTCATAACTACGGTGATGTTCAACAGCATATATGCGATGGTATCGGAGTGCCGAACCTGGGGTTTTCCTGTTTTTATGATTTAGTATTTAACCGTAGCGGGGGAGATAACCATCGATATAGGTTATGTCTTACTCACGGATCAACCGGGGCCTGCACAGATAGTTACAAGGATACTATATTAAAGAGATGGATAGATCAAAATCAAGCTGACATTTATGCTTATGCTCATGTCCATGATATTAAGCATAAGGCGAGACAATATTTAGGGGTGGATAAGAGAGGTAAAATTGTCAATCGTGAGGCGATGGGGGTAATGACTGGATGTTTTTTCAAGACATATGTACAAGGGATAAAGGCAACATATGGTGAACGCCGCAACTTCCCACCTGTTAAACTCGGGTATCCTGTAATTGAATTAGATATCCCGACATACACGCTAACTTTTTCTGAAACCGTTGATTTAAAGCAGGATTAATTTTTTGTTTTGGACTATAACCCTGCAACCGGGCTGTGTTTTTCAAGTTCTGATTTGACTGATTGGCGACTGATGGTTATATAGTGGCGGTACTGTTCGTGACTTTTATGCCCGGTTGCTTCCATGCCAAGCACATCATTTATGCCACTATTAGCAATTGATGTACAGAAAAACCGGCGCCAGTCATGAGGAGTAAAAGGAAAATCAAACTTATCACATATTCTTTCAAAGGCTTCCCTGAACCCTGAACCTTCCAACGGCCGGCCTTCCTCTGTCACCCAAAAAGCCAGCGTCTTTTTTACCGGCCACCGCTTCCACACCATTTTATTATATTCAAACATTGCCTCTAAAGCCGTCCGATCGGGGTAAACTATTCGTTCTCTTTCGCCCTTGCCAAATACTTTGATCTCACCCAAATCCCAATCAATAGAACTATCCAGTAAACCTTGTCTATCATTTTTTTTGTCCCCAAGAAGTTCGGAAAGTCTGCATCCGGTTGACGCATAGCATTTCAGAAGTGCGAAATTGCGTTTGGCTAGAAAAGAATGGTCTTGCTTGAGATAATTCAATAGTAGAGACAAGTCGTTTTTCGTAGGTATGCGCCTAACCCTGGCCGGCGGTTTTCCCAATTTGAACTTCTTGGATATAGGACACCGAACTATAAACTGTTGGTCCTCGTCGGCGCACCACGTTAGGAATATTTTAATAACGTTGAACGCACTTTGTTTCATACATGGAGCTGGCTTGCCCTTCTTCCCCTGCCCGATCTTCTCAACATAATCGAGCACAAAGTCCTTGGTTATATTTTCCAGATAATCGGTGGATTCCCTGAATGGTAGCAGATGCGTCTCATAAAAATTTTGAGTTTTCTTTGTCCACTTGCCATCACGTACCTTTTCACGAATGAATTTATCAATCGCTTGCGATGTAGAATGCAAACCATTAAGTTCAGTTACAACTGCTTGTCCCATATCTGCCCTCCAAAAATTAAGGTGAGTTAACTTAGTATAAATCATCCAAAAATGGCTGTCAAGTCTGAGAGTAAGTTACTTGTGGAATTGGTCGGGGTGGTCGGATTTGAACCGACGACCACCTGAACCCCATTCAAAATAATCAAAACCAACTGCAAGTAAAATTATGAATGGTGAGGTTTGTGTGAAATCCTTTGAAGTAGGTGGATTCCCTGGCAGATAAGCCAGCAGATCCCACCCATGGCGAATACTACGAAGAAGGTTGTGGCGACGCCCATGAGATAACCGTCGATGGGGAAATTGCCGGCGCGTAAGCCAGGAAGGTAATTGATAGCCTCAAATAAAGCCATCCCGGTAGCGGTCCCGAGGATGATAATGATCTCGTTTCTCATGTTCCTACCTCCGATCTGAACATTCTAACCGATTGGACAATTACATAACAATTATTGGAAGGTTTGCCTGAATGTCTCTTGATGATCTCTTTTTCACCATCCAGGTAGATAATCAAATCGTCATCATAGGCAACAAGGGTATGGCTACAGATGAGGATATCCCCTTTCTTTATATCGTCCTCAAAATCAGTTTTCGCTATTACACCCTGCACTCTACTACCTCCGATCAAAACTTTAGGAACATAAGAATAAGTGACTATTTTCTTACTATCAATGCCCTCATAAACGGGGATACATGCCGGTAATGACGCATTGAGTTCCTTTACTATTTCATCGGGTGTTTTGGTAATACTGGGCGTTGCATTTTTAGCAGGATACAAAAAATCATAGAGTACACTGGGCTTAATTTTGAGTGCGGTTGCTAAACTGGTCAAAGTCTCAGGTGATGACCCCTTGTATTGGCCGCTTTCGATGCGGGAAATAAACGATCCTGTTAATCCTGCCAGTTTACCAAGTTCTCTTTGTGACAATCCCCTCCGATCCCTTTCTTCTTTTACAAATTCCCCTAACTTCATTTTCAATACACGTTCGCTCCACTCGTCGATACTAATATAATAATAAGATGTTACCATTTTGTCAACATTTTAGCGGTTAGCTTTGGCAAGGGTATTGACAACACGGTAACGCCATGTTACCATTACCGCAACATGCTTTCACAGTTTCTCTACTCCAAAATGGCAGACCTCAGAATGAACTGCCGGGAGTTTTCGGAGTACCTGGGAATCAGCAAAGCAGACCTTTCCCGTGTGATGAATGGGAAGCGCCCCCCTTCCTTAATGGTATCACGGGCTATCTACTCCAAATTCCCTCAAAAACAAGTGGCGGATATGTTGTTGCTATGAGTAAGGAATCCGGTTCTCTCGGCGGTCAGGCAACCAAACGCAAGTATGGCGGCCTTGAAGTATGTTCAGAATGCGGGCAACCCAAGCCGCCATATTACGCAAGGATAGCCGGGAAGCAAAGCGTAGAGGCGAAGCGACGGGGCGGTGTAACCACTGCGAAAAAGACCGATATGAAAGCAATAGGGCGCCTGGGCGGACGCCCGAGGAGGAAAAATGTCACAAGCATATAAATGCGACAAGTGCGGACAATTCAAGGTTGGACCGCCGCCGAAGGGATTTACATTCGGTTCGCTTTTCGAGATTCGTTACATGTTCCCTGTAATCATGAAGGATTACTGTGTGCCATGCCTGCTGAAGATAATAATCGACGGCGCGACTGCCGAACTGGAACGGTTGAAGGCGGCAGCGAAATGACAAAGCATCTTGACGGAATTTTAAGCCCGGTCAACCGTGAGGCTGGATTCTCAGTCGTGGAGATGGATGATGACGCGGTCTGTTTAATACGTAATTATCAGACCGTAGCGACTTTCAACCAGAACACTACAGCCCAGGCTATCAATGACGAAGCCGATAGGATAAGGGAGGCAGAATGAAAGGCGATTACGGCGTAAAGCCGACGCAGGAACAGATCGCGGCCAGCGTCCGTCTGGCGAAGTGCATCGAATGTGGTGAGTGGGTCGTCAGCGACCCCAATCTGCCGATGTTCAAAGTAAACGAGAACGGCAAGGACTACGATTATTTTTACTGCGGATGCAGGGGATGGGATTAGATATGGCAAACAAATTTACATGGGAAGAACTTAAAGCAAAATTATCCGGTGAAATTCTACATAATGAATTCAGAGATGGTATGCGCTTTATCATTATGCGCGGGCCTGCCAGTTTATGTGCCTATATTGGGATTCCCTTAGATCATCCACTCGCAGGATTTGGCTATGAAGATTTGCCCAATGTTGAAGCACATGGCGGACTTACATTCGCTCGATCTGCAGAAGGTAAGTGGCCCAGTGGTTACTATTGGTATGGATGGGATTACGCTCACTGTGATGATTATTGCTTTTATTATGATACCGATGAGTGCGGTCTACGAGGAGAAGGGAAGAAGTGGTTAGTTGAGGATGTGATTGGAGATAGTTATTGGCCGCTATATTACTTCGATAAATTAATGAAAATTGCAGAAAAAATCGCAAGCAAGAGGTAATCATTGCGCACATTTAAGGAACTCAACAAGACCTTGCCCCAGGCGAAGGATTTCATAGACCGAAATCAATGTCTGGTCTGCGGACCCGGTGTCAAGTTGGAGATTTCATTTGATAAAGGGGAGTACGGGATTAAATGCGGAGATCCCGAGCATGGCCCGGAACAGTGGGGCCGGCCGAGTTTCAAACCGAATATGTATCAGGAAGCAAATAACAGAAAAAGGAGATTTAATACTTTGGAAAAGGAAATTGGGCGCGAGAGAACAACGGCGTTAGCTAATATCGTAAAGGGGGCAGTGGTTGACGAAAACTACATGAGAAAGGTCGAGGAATCGCTATGGAAAGGCGCGCCGGAAATAGATAGGACGAAAGCAAAACTCTATTGCATCCGATATAACCTTGACCCTTTGGCGAATGAATTGTTCTTAATCCCATATAAGAATGGAGCGAGAGCTGCGGCACTCGGTTGCAAATGCTCAAAATATCCTTGCCCTCATCCCGATGCCTATGACTGGGTGCGAGTGCGGGGCATCAATGGTGATCGGAGTATCGTCAAGCAAACTGCCGATTTCTCTTATATAGATAACACGCCACGGGTGATGACTGCCGCCGAACAAAATAGTACGTTCGGAGAAGTTGACACATCTAAAATATGGGTCATTGTCCGTCTACAGAATGTTGTTACCCGCGCTATCTCAGTCGGTTACGGCAACTGGCCAAAGGATCGGGAAGCATATGGTTCAGACAAAGGCAATACTAAATTCAACATGGCTTCTAACCATGCCGAACGCCAAGCACTTGCCCGTTTAAGTCCTGGTAAATTACCAGCAGACGAGGCGGGAGTTCTTGTAGTCGATGACCAATATCTCCCAAAAATAGACACGGCGACCGGCGAGATTGTCGATAGTACAGCAGCAGCGCTTCCACCCCCTTTCGCCGGCGCGGGCGATCCTCCTGCTTTGGCAACCCCGTCGCCAGCCGCCACCAGCGCATTGTCTGACGACTTGGGAACATGCCCTGACCATGGTGTTCCCAATATCCGTCTTAGAAGCAAGAGCAACCCGAAGTGGCATGGCATAGGCCATTACATCGATAAAGAGCAGGGCGGAGGTATCTGCTATAAGGACAAACAGGGAAAGTCTACTACCGAGCAGCCGACCGAGGGTGATTTTACCGAGCAACCCACCACTGAGCCGCCGCCATCAACCGGAAATCCGGCCGGGGCTACCGATGGCAGCGGCGGCGCGGCAGAACCCATGCCAGCGGCCTCTACGCAAGAAATTGACGGGGCAAGCGATGAGGGCCCGTGCCGCAAGGACATTGAAGACCTGTCAAAACAACTATGGGGCCCGGACTGGCAGAGTGGATTGCGTAAATTCTTGGCGTCCAACTACCAATACAAAAGCCGCAAGGATATCAAGGAAGCGGTTGTGCCGGATATCGTAAAGAAATTGACCGCGATGATTGAAGCTAAATAGGAAGGTGAATATGTCTAAACGCAAGAATGTATTTCAGAGAGTTATCACGGCGATCTTCCCGAAGAAACGGTCGGCAGCAAAGAAAAGCACGTTGATATGTACTGTCTGTGATAAACCATTCGAAGGCCGGAAAGGGACACTGACTTGCTCGAAGGAGTGCAAGAAAGCGCGAGCAAATCGGTCGAGTCCGGAAATTAGTTTATGTGTTTCTTGCTGCAGAGATTCTGCAAATTGCGGTGTCCAACCGAGTGCAGCGCATGGTTCCGGTGCTGGCCCTATTATTACTCGTTGCGATGGATACCAACCAGCAGAAAAGTCCTACGCAAGCCAGCAAACACAAACTGCCCCGGATGGCACACAGTTTACTTTAACAAGTAAATAAGCCGGGTATGCGCCTGCCCGGACCTCCTTGCGATGGGGACGGGGACTAATCCGCCCCGGCCCCGCTAAAACCGGGAAGGCGTTTAGATAATAACAGGATATCCCCGACTGCCGGGGAGGTAATAAATAACAGGAGGTAAGCACAATTGAATATGTGGTTTGCAATTTCAGTTAGAGCGATCTCCCCGGCAGATTGTATTTGTCCGAATTGCCATCGTAAGTGCATCAAGCTGTTTCGTCGGTTCTTATGCGTGAACTGCGGATGGAGTTCCCAAAATGAGACGTAAGCCCTACACGGCGGCCGGAATCAAGCGTTTACCTTGCTTCCGTAAATGCGGGCGCAAGTCCTCTGCCCAATGGCTGATATGTGCCGACGGTATATATCGCCCGCTGTGTACTGAATGCGATATCGAACTCAATCAGATGGTTCTCGCATTCATGCGGTTTCCTGATGCCGATAAGGTCATGGCTGAATATATTGCAAGTAAGGGGCCACAGAGATGAAGATCATTCTCGCGATGGATAACGACCAGGCCGGATACCAAGCTGTATGGCGCTTTCTTGAAAGGCACGCTGGCAATCCTGATGTTGATTGTTTCCCGATGCCATCACCCGATGATATGAGCATCGAGGTTTACAAGCTATGGATTCAGTCATTACTTGTGGGCCCCTTCCCAATATCCGATCTAACGTGGGAACTGCATAGGCTGAAAGAAAAAGATGACGCAGATGATATCGATAAAGTAGCTATTTTGCTCAAGGGATTTTTGTTCCTCAAAGAGAAAACAGAACGCCACGCGCGGCGCCATAAATATCTCAAAGCATTGGGCGAGGCATACCGAGACAAAATAGGATTAATTAACGAAACGTTAATAGGGCGTTAATGATGTTAATAGTTAGCTTCGAGGGCGTTAAATTCCGTAAGGAACGATAAAAAGCGTTAAAGAATGTTAATAAATGGGTTGAAATAGATATGAACTTGCCAACAGATAACCCTTTATCGAATGAAAACATCACCCTGGCACACCGGCTGATGGATTATATCGAGCAATCTCAGGGCTGGTTTTTCACTGATGATGTTAATAAAGCCCTTAATATAATAAATACTAAAGATAAGACGAATATACGAGTACAGTTATATCTGTATAGTACTAAAAATATATTAGAGAAGGACCCTCATAGGAACGGACGGTGGCGCAAAATTGAATCCGACCTCGTTGAGGTTGACCTTCTCAACGCAAAACCATCCGAGGGGATAGATATTCAATACCCGCTCGGTTTAGAGAAAGTCTTTTTAACAGTTCCGAAAAGTCTTGTTTTGCTGGCCGGGGCGACGGATGCTGGTAAATCCTGTTTCGGGATTAATTTTCTCTTACTCAACCAATGGAAGCATGAATGTCATTATTTTTCGAGTGAACTGACACCTGGCCGGTTGAAGCGCAGGTTATTGAAGTACCCCAACTTCGCGGATATCTCTATTGGTTTCAAGATGTACGAACGATACGACAATTACGCCGATGTGATTAAACCCGATGCTATTAATGTGATTGATTTTCTGGACACTGATAATGCGGCACCGTACTTGATAGGCAACGAGATTAAAAACATGTGGATGAAATTAAATACGGGGATTGTTCTTGCGCTCATTCAAAAGAAGTCTGCGCAGAAGGATTGGGGCGGCAAGTTACACGAGATCGAATTGGGTGTTGGTGGTGAGACTACTATCCGCAGGGCGAGTATATATCTCATCATGGACGGATACCCGGAGAACCGGTTGAAGATCATCAAGTCAAAAGAACGGGTGCATGATCATCTAAATCCGAAAGGGCTTGAATGGAAATACAACATTATCAACGGAATTGAATTTGTCAATATCAGGCCGCCAGTTGAAATTGCAGGACTTAAACCCGTCGCTCAACAGGAGAAATTTGCATGATGTCCTACGATCCGGCAACAGGGAAATATTCATAGTGAAAGGCAAATGAGATGAAGCCGTATTATCAAGACAAGTTTGGAGAAGAGAAGCACGGAGGATAGAGATTAAACACTTGGATTTATTTAGTGGTATTGCTGGCTTTGCCCTCGCCTGTCAGTGGGCGGGGATAGAGACTATTTGCTTTTGCGAGATTGATAAATTCTGTCAGAGAGTAATACGAAAGCACTTCCCCGGAGTGCCGATAGTAGAGGATGTAAATAATGTCGAAGAAATCACAAGGATTATTGAGAACGCCATCGGCGAAAGAGCCAGGTGTGAGCTCGTCAAGGTTGCAGACAAAGGACGGGCAACCGGCGCAGGACGGGCAACGAGCATACGACAAGGAAACAGGCAGGCTGGCACAAGTGGGCTTAGTTCAACAGATCAACTTCTCCTCACCGCCGGCTTCCCCTGCCAACCATTCAGTAATGCCGGACGAAAGCGAGGAGCGGATGATAACCGTTACCTCTGGCCGCAAACTCTCGCAGTCATTGAAGCTGTCAAGCCCGATTGGGTCATTCTTGAGAACGTGCCTGGAATCCTCAATATGGTATTCCCCGATAGTGAAGTTGGAGTGGCAAGCCAAAGCACTTTATTCGGTGTTGAGAATGACGAAATCTGCGATTATGAAACAATCAGCGGACGAATCGAGCGAGACTTACGACAAGCAGGGTATGAAACAGTATGGCTTGTTATTCCAGCTTGCGGCCTCGGTGCGCCCCACAGAAGGGATAGAGTGTGGATTGTTGGCTACTCCACAGGCAATCGATGCCCAAGGCGAGGGGCGTGCATTGAGATTAAAGAAGGACTGCAACCGCGATCCGGAGACACCAGGCAGTTGGCGGGGCGACCTCAAGGATCATATAGCCATGTTGCCAACACCCACGGAGACGGATTACAGGACGGGATACCAGGACACGGAAGCAGGTCAAACCAGGCGGGAGCATCCAAGAGGCGATCCTTTAAGGGACGTTTTGACTGTCCAAACTGGTCAGAAAACTGGTATGAAGTTGCAACCCGCTTTTGTAGAGTGGATGCAAGGATACCCGGTAGGTTGGACGGATTTGTCAGCGAAGATGAAGCGTTGCGAGCAATGCAATTCCATTATGATTCAGCCGCGGTGGGAGAACGGAAGATTGGACAGCACCTTTGCGGCGAGGAGGTTCTGCTCAAGCATTTGTTATGGGCGATGGATAGAAGGACAGAATCTCAATCCAAACAAAGCGACAGGACGGAAACGGGCGCAGAGGCAACTACCGTCCTTGGACAAATGCAAATGCGGGGTAACGGAGAATTTACAACGCCATCACAAGGACAGAAATACAGAGAACAATTCACCCGAGAACTTGGAAATTCTTTGTCAGCAATGTCATCTGACAGAACATCTATCGGACCAAACCTGGGGAGTGGCGGCGATGAAGAAAAACTACGAGGCAATGGTTCAAAAGTTGAAAACAGAGTTGACAGACTTAAATCACTCGGAAACGCCATAGTCCCCCAAATCGCTTACCAGTTGATTAAAGCCATACAGGAGACAGGATATGATACCAGTAAGTTTTAAGGCCAAGAATTTCCTTTGCTTCCGTGATGCGTCGGCTGATTTCGAGGGTGTCCATGTTGCCTGTCTATGCGGTGAGAACGGCGCTGGCAAGTCCTCAGTCTTTGACGCGATTACCTTTGCGCTGTGGGGCGAGACTTCGCGCGGACGCGGCGATGATCTGATCCACTCCGGCCAGAATGAGATGTCGGTCGAGTTGGAGTTCTTATCAGGAACTAATCGTTATCTAATCATCCGTAAGCAGGTGCGCGGGACGGCTACACGGTCCGGGAAGTCGTCGCTCGATATCCAGGTCCTCGATGGCAGCGAGTACCGGCCGCTGTCTGAGCATTTGAAAAAGGAAACCCAAGCGGCGATAAACGGCCTGCTGCACCTCGACTATGAGACGTTCATTAACTCGGCCATGATCTTGCAGGGGCGGGCAAACGAGTTTTCCAAGAAGCGACCCGGGGAGCGCAAGGAAGTCCTGGCCAACGTCCTTGACCTGTCTTACTATGACCAGTTGGAACAGGTAGCGCGGGACTTGGCCAACAAGAACGAATCTGATGTGGGTATCCTTGAACGTGAAATTCTGGCCATACAGGGGAAGGTCGGCGATCGTGACCAGATACGGGATGAACTGGGAGAAGCCACAGCTACACTCAAATCAATCGTGCATGTAAAAGAGGTGACCGACCAAACTGTGGCGGAACTGCGCGGGCGGCGGGATGCGATGTCGGCCAAAAGTGAGCAGGCCGGACTACTGGACGGGCAGATTACCACGGCGCAGAAGCGGTTGGAAGGGCTACAGAAGCGGTTGAAAGATGCGAGTACTAATATTGAGCGGCTGAATAAAGTCATAGCCGACTGGCCTGAATTGGAGGCCAAATATCTTAAATGCCAGCAGGATATCGAAGATAAAAAGAAGCGTCTCAGCGAAGTCACCGCCGATATCCAGGTGCTAACGGCGGCCAATGTTGACATTACTACTGCCATCAATGACCTGAATGATAAGCGTTCTATGCTGTCCGAACTGGGCGCGGCTTGCCCGTTGTGCGAATCGGAACTTGGCGCGGATGGTTGTGCGAAACTGCGGGATAAGTTGACCAATGAATTAAACAAAAGGGCTGGGCAGCAGTCTGAGACTATCACTAAAATAAATGAGAGTAAAACGCTGGGCAGCACTTTAACCAAAGCCATCAATCAAGATACGGCAACACTGAAAGAGTTAGAGGTGCCGCGCTCTGAGGCAGCAACGGCGAATGTGCTTCTTGAAAAAGAGGAGGAGACAGAAAACTATCTCAATGAGAATATCGAATTCACCCGGAAAGAAATAGCCGACCTTACAGCAAAGCACGGCGCGGTGAAGGCTGAGATATCTGGCCTCGATGATATTTTGGCGAAATTGAAGACGGCAGAGGCGGAGGCGGCTGATTATGCGGGGAAGGAACGGAAGGTGCGCGAGGTAATTACCAGGGCGGACGAAAAACTACGCCAGATTGATGAGTATGCCGCCGAAATCACGACCAAAGAAACATCGTTGCGCACCTGCAAAGAGGACGAAAGCCTATACGCTGATCTGGCAAAGTATTTCAGTAAACGCGGGATACAGGCGCTGATCATCGAGGAGACGCTGCCGGAGATAGAGGCAGAAGCTAACCTGTTGCTCGGAAAAATGACCGATGGCCGGATGGCCTTGACGCTCGAAACACAGCGGGACACGAAGAAAGGCGCAACGGTTGAGACGCTGGAAATCAAGATAGCGGATGAGCTCGGAATGCGGCCTTACGAGATGTTCTCCGGGGGTGAGGCTTTCCGGATTGACCTGGCCCTGCGAATTGCCATCTCCCGGCTGCTGGTTCGCCGTGCAGGCGCTGCAATGCCGATCTTAATAATAGACGAGGGCTTCGGTACACAGGACAGCGCGGGCATTGAAAAGCTGGTCGAGGCCATTAACTCAATACAGGATGACTTTGAAAAGGTGTTTGTGATTACACACCTTGACGAGTTAAAAGAGCGGTTCCCGACTATCATCAGCGTGAATAAGACTGCCGATGGCTCGGTTGTAACGATGGATCAAGGAGGCTAAAGGATAATGAATAACTGCCCGTTTATGGTAATAGCAGCAATACTCAATAATCATCACGACTTAACAGGGGAATGCCTTGAAAAGGATTGCCAGCTATGGATGAAGGGGCTTAACTGTTGTTCCTTCAAAATGATGGCAATGTGCCAAGCTGGGCTGAATATTTATGATGAAAGGGAGGCTAAAGATGGCAGATAAAGAATGGCGACCTGATGATTGGATGAATCCATTTCATTGTATGGACAAGCACATAAAAACAAAGCACGACATCTTTGAAGCCGGAGCCTCAGCCATGCTCTCTGCCAGAGATAAGGATTGGATAGCGTGGGGTGAGCAGATAAAGGAAGTTCACAAGAACGCTTATAAAGGTGAAACACGATTAGCTCCTGCTGCGTGGGAAATGTTTGGCAGAGATAAAGCTATATCCAAAGCCGCCACTATCAATGCTGTGCAATATCTAATGGGGGATTGTCCTCATGGAATCCCTCGACTAATCCGCAAGGGAGTAGGAATTGTACGCCGTAAAGATTGCCCTCTCTGCATGGCTAAAGTTAATGAGGTACTGGGTATCTCACTGGCAGGAGAGGGGAAATGAAAGCAATTCATTGTGCTGACGCTCATTTCGGCGTTGAGACTTACGGCAGCGTGGACCCGACAACCGGCCTGAATACCCGCGTCCTAGATGAACTGCGGGCTTTCGATATGGTCGTTGCTTTCGCTATTAAACATAAGGCCGATGTCGTTGTCTTTGCCGGAGATATTTATAAAAACAGAGAACCGTCACCGACATTACAGCGGGAGTTTGCAAAGCGTGTTAGGTGGCTGGTGGAGAATGGAGTACTGCTGGTAATTGACCCGGGCAATCATGACCTGCCGGGGGCTCCCGGGCGGGCTAATTCCGTGGAGATATTCGGCGTGCTGGGCGTAGAGAATGTTTACGTTGCGGAAGCTGCCAGCACCTTAAATATAAAGACTAAAAGCGGCATGCTCCAGGTCGCTTGTTTGCCATGGCGCCGCCGCTTTCAACAGGATGTATATGATATAGAGACAGTGTTAACCTCGATGGTTGCTTCTATTGATCCGGCCCTGCCGGCCATCCTCGTCGCTCATGCCGCCGTGTCCGGTTCTGTGGCCGGCACAGAGAAGGGCATGTCAATCGGCACTGATCCCGTCATTCCGCTGAGTGCCATCGCTAATCTCGTCTATGACTACGTGGCCCTCGGTCATATCCACCGCAGGCAGGTATTGTCAGAGAATCCGCCCGTAGTCTATTCCGGCAGCTTGGAACGGCTGGACTTCGGCGATGAGGGAGACGAGAAGGGCTTTTATGAGATTGATATTGAGCCGGGCCCGGCACCGCGCAAAGTCAGGTATCAGTTCCATCCGATTGAAGCAAGGAAGTTCTTGACGTTGGAGTTCGAGATCGAATGCTTGAAATAGGTCAAAATTTCACTTGGCGCGGTAACTCTACTTTTACTGCCTGTACAGGGTATGAGGGAGTAAAGGGAATCTGTTGGTGGTGTGGGCAGTTGCACGATAAGAAAACTCAATGCTGTAGCCACGAACATAAACAACAATACCTGAGACATTTTGACTGGGCTTATGCCGCAGATTGGGCGTTGGAACGAGCGGGTTGTGAAAGGCAATACCGATCATATGGTCCGGGGTTTTGTTGTGAGTGCGGAAGGCTTTTTAAGAGATATCAGTTGGAAGTCCACCACATTGTGCGGGTAAACGGGGGGAAACGCTCTTATTCTGTATTAAACTGCCCCTGCAATCTGATCGTATTATGTTTGGATTGCCATAATATTACTAAAAGAAAACCCAAAATCTTCTGCCCGCCCGATAATCAAAGAGTAATGGAGTTAAACGTATGAATATTAGTAGCGCCGACCCAACCGCCGACATCCTGGCAGAGATAGCCAACCGCGCCGATGATATCAAAGATGCCATCGTTCGTATCAAGATATCAATTCCTGAAAGCATGAAAGGATTGTTGCGCGAATCGGAGATCATGCGAGCGCTACAGCCAGCTTTCAGCGTTAAGTTCGCCATCGAGGTACAACGGACGGCGCGCGCCAGGTCGTCCAGCTGGGCCGGCAAGTCAATGACACCGCTTGAAGCATTAGACAAGTATATGGAGATCAATGGCGTTGACAAGGAACGGAGCGCGAAGTTACACGGGTATGCGGAGAAAATTTTGGAGGTGACACAATGAGAGAGATTAAATTCAGAGCGTGGCATAAACGAACAAAGGTGATGATACCTGACATTCAGGACACCTACGATGGGTTGACTATTAGAGGTGATAGCGATTTTATTTATAGCGTTGATCTTGGTTTGGTAGATGCTTTTTGTAGCTATCTTGATAATCCTGAAGTTGAAATTATGCAATACACCGGCCTCAAAGACAAGAACGGCAAAGATGTTTATGCAGATGATCTATTTAAATCATTTAAAGGTGTTATTTTTCAGGTAATTTGGGCAGATTCCCTTGCTCGATGGGCTGGAGTTACCCGCAATATATGGACAGCAAAACCTAAGTATGTTTACAAGTCATTACCTTGGGTGATTAAGCACGGGGATTTATGTGGCAACATCTACGAAAACCCCGAATTGCTGAAGGTAGCCTGAGTTAGAGATATGACACGAACGAGAGATAAGGCTACAGGGGCGACGGGGGAATATATGGCGCTGCCGATGGAATCGTTCAGGGCGTTCTGTAAGCATTTCCCAGGCCACGGCGAAGCGCGTGTCCTGTGGGCGATCCTGTTGCTTACCTTTGAGAATTATAAATTGCAGGGGCTTATCTCGATATCGCAGTTAGAGCAAATGACGGGGTTAGATAGAACTTGGATTATGAGTTGCCTTCAAAACCTTGAAGCGAAAAACATGGTCACAGTCAAAAGAGCCAAGGGGCTAATAAGCACAGTTCGCTTTCAAAAAGACCCTAAAAAATGGGTAGTCGATAAAAAGTCCAAAATTTATCAACGACGTTCGATCGAAATGAGTATAAGATATCAATTAACAAAGAGACTCGAAAATAAAAGGGAAAAGATATCTCATTACGCGCCTCGGCCGGATCGAGTTGTTGACAAAAACGGATATGTTAGGGTGTTGCTCCAACTGGAAGATGCTAAATTCAGCAGCATGGGCGACCGGAAAAAACGCTATGTGCCCGAGCATCGTTTAGTGATGGCGAAACATCTTGATCGTTGTCTAAAGCCACAAGAGATTGTTCATCACAAGAATGGAATAAAATCTGATAACAGGATCGAGAATCTTATGCTACTTCAATCACCGCGCGAACACTTCTACTTGCATTTAGCAGAGATCGAGCAGGATTTAACCGATGACGCGAACGAGAGATAAAGGCAAAGCTGATTACGATGATGCGAATTGGGAGGATACCGGTTGTGAGTTTGAGGATAGATGCTTGGACTGTAAGCGTCCAGTGGAGATTTGCCCGGCCACAGCCGACCGCGTGTTTCAGCGGGATGCCATGCAGCGGCATATCGCTGAAGTCAGGGCCCGGAAATCCGAAGGTCAGAGCAATGATGAGATATGTCAGGCCATGGGAATCAGCCTGAGAACAATTCAAAGAGCGACAGGGGGTAAATAGTTATGATAGTTGGATTAGACCCAGGCATCAGCGGGGCAATCGCTTTCCTCAAAGACAATTTGGAGTTTATAGCTGTCTTTGATATGCCGACAATGCCGTTATCCAAGAGTAAGAACCAGGTCAACGCGGCTGCGCTTGCCAAGATTATCAGATTACACCCATGGCCTATGACTGCCTACCTTGAAGCGGTATCAGCCATGCCTAAACAGGGTGTGTCCTCGATGTTTTCGTTCGGCACGTCCTACGGGATTGTCCAAGGCGTTCTGGCTGCACTGGATATTCCTACGGTGCTGATTAGGCCGCAGGTTTGGAAGGTGCGGGCCGGTTTACGTGGCGCCGATAAAGACATGGCCCGGACGCTGGCACAGCGTCTTTACCCGATGGCGGAACTCAGCCGTAAAAAAGATATCGGCAGGGCTGATGCTATCCTGATTGCTCGATTTGCGATAGAATCTCATAACTAAAAGAGGTGAATATATAATGAGTGAACATAGATGTGAGAACTGCGGTAAGGTATTTGAATCTGAGGACGACTTTGAGGCAATGTTTGCGAGGAATCAACACCATAGCTATTGTATTCTGCCGATTAAATTCAAGATATTAAGAGTTCTTTTAGCCCCCTTAGCTTTTGTGGGGATTCCTGTGGCTATACTATTAATGCCGATTTATGCTGTTGTAGTTATTTTGGGGTATCCTTTTGTCTTCGCTATCGATTTAGTCTTTGAACATAGAGTAGATAATTGGAATGAATATGTGCAATGGGCAGGGTTAGAGGATAAAAATAGAATTGTTAGGGTTCGCAAACCATGATCGCTGAAGCAAAGCAACGTTTACGTGATCTTTGGCCGAAGTTTGAATATTGGGTGCATGAGGTCTTACATAGCAGGACTGTTCCCTTTAAGATAAGCGATATCAAAATGTGGATTGACTTCTGCGCCTGGTATACTGAGCAACAGAGTAAACTTGCAGAAAGTAAGTCAGAAATGCCCGGACCACTGAAGGATGCGCTGACCGGCGGGCCCGATGATTAGCAGCCAGTCAAAATCGTGCGCAGGGGCTAATTCTAAGGCCGGGGATAAAAATATGAGGGCTGGTATACATCGTTTGTCTGAGATAGATATTGAGAATAGAACTGCGGTGTGTGCAAATTGTGGCAAAGTTCGTATTTCACAGAAAGGTAAATCACCGAACGGTCAACAAAACTGGCGCTGCGCTAAAGGGCATATAGCTTTATGCAATATCCGAGATAGTAAGCGAGGGTATTCATATACACATAGATATAGAAGCCAACTTGGTGCCGTTTGTGGGCGGTGCGGTTTTATACCTGAATATAAAGTGCAACTTGATGTCCATCATAAGGACGGCAACCACTTCAATAATGACCCATCCAATCTCATAACTTTGTGCGCTAATTGCCATCGGTTAGCAAAGATCGGTAAACTCGTTATCAATATCATTACCGATTCTAATTAAATATCCCCGGCCTCTTTGTTGACCTGATATGGTTTATCCCAATACGGGCTGTTGCACATGCTACAATGCTTCGGTGGATTCTTCGGATTGCGGGGCCACCACAGCTTACCATCGCCGTGTCGTCCGTTGATTACCTGGGACTTCGGTGCACCGTGTCCGCAGCGCTGACAGATCAATGACTTAAATACTCGTTTAACCATCGTTCTCACCTCGTTTTATTAGATAACTTCCATGCTCGCGCCTTTGCATCCTTGCGCTTAGCGTGGTATCTGGCCTGAGTTAACTTGAATGACTTTTTTGAGGCAATGTATTTATAGATACCTGATGCATACCGCAATTTTCCTTTGTACTTAATGGGTTCCACCGTCCAAAAATATTGATCTTGACAGGGCAATTGTCGGAAATATCTATATGCTGGCTGTCGCACAGTAAACAATGCTCTCAATGTTGGGTCGCTCTCAATTAGTTTGCGGAACTGTCGGTTAACTTCATTTTCTATAACCATCATTTCACCTCTCAATTTATTTCGCAGAGTTGCCTTATCTCAATACCTTGCGCTTCGACCTCGCGCATGTAATTAGGATCGCGGAGATTGTGGGCGTAGTCTATAATCCAGTTGCGCCAGGTATCGTCAACATAGACACCGATAAAATTGCGATAGGCATATTGAATATTATTAGCTGTGTACTTGACCAGTTTGCGCTCGCTGGCTGTCCCTGGGATCGTAGCTAATCCGGCCTCTAAGTTTCCCTTGAGTGTCATTTTGATATCGGCATAAGGTATTAAATCACTGTCAACCTCGTTGACAATCTCCTTATATTCACCGATAATGACGTTGGGATCGGAACCAGTAGCGAGTTCTTTGATGGGAGCCGCAGCCGGAGCGCCGATCCTTTGTTTTTGCTCGATCTTCTTGGCTTTCAGTACAGTAATCATGTCGCTGGCCTCTTTTGCCGATATCAGCCATTCCCGCGTGTCCTGCTGAGTAAGTATATGCAGATACCATAATTGCCTTGATGTTGCCCGTATCTCTGTTTGAATCATAACTAACTCCTATTTATTACTTACTGAATTAAGAGTTGATTCCAATTCGTCAATAGCTGTAGAGATAACACGCCTTGCTTCTACTAACTGAACATCATCAGGAGCATTTGCATCAAAGGTTTCTGTCAGTTCTATTACAAGGAATTGAGCCAAAGTATCTCCGGCCCCCTCAACATACTTTCCTTTGTCATCATAGTATTCTGATAAGAAGCCATCAGGGTATCCCTCGTTCGCTTTGTCGAGTAGTTCTTTAATTGTCATTTTGAACCATCCTTTATACTTATTTAGCTTTCGCTATGACAGTAGTATAGGCTATGCTATATAGGGCTGTCAAGTTAATGGTAGTATCAAACAACAAAATATTTAGCTACAGTTTATATGAATAAACAATAATAGATATAAAGAGATCAATCCGTCCATCCACCAGGCACTCAGTCAAACTCTCGCCACTGCCACTAATCTATTGTGTTTATCTGTGTTTTATAGGTAACGTTTTATTATGCTCATCATTAACTCAAATGAGACTATTAATAAGATATATATATCCCTGACCTGCCTCTTTATCACGGTCGAACTAATTACCGGTGCCTACATCCGTGTATATTTATCCCCCTGGTGGTTATTCTAAATATATATATGACTACGTACTTAGCTTTGAATAGTCTCGGAACATGCAGGCTTACGCGAGACTGCGCGAGACAAACTATACGCGGGTACATCTATATTGCAGGCAGATAAACTGTACACAAAGTAAGTGATGATTATGTATAGCCAATGGTCGATAATGGGATTACATAATGATAATCGTAGCTATTCTACATCACCTGATTATTAGTCAGGTTGTGTAAACACGAGTGACCCCATGAATATAGTGATAGTAACGACAGCAATACATCATCCTGCCTGGCTGGAAGGATTGAAAGCTGGCGGGATCGTGAAATATGGGAACGTATGGGGGTAGGGGGGGTAGCACCCCAGCGGTTGCCCCTATACAGTGATTCGTAGCCGTGAATTTTTGAAAAAGAAAAGGCGTTTTGAGAAATGGTAAATAAGCCAGCAGTAGGTGAGATCAAAAAGGCCAGCGAACTTGGGTACAGTGGGGGTAACTCAGACCCGAAGTTTGTATGGGCTGCCTGTGAACGTTGTGGCAAGGAACGTTGGGTACAATTCGTTCATGAGAGGCCACTGAAACCAACTTGCGGATCGTGCCGTAAAGGTGAATTAGCGGGTAATTGGCAAGGTGGACGGCCAAAATATGACGGGTATTGTGTGGTGTGGCTCGCCCCTGATGATTTCTTTTACCCGATGCGTGGAACAGGGAATTATGTGCGCGAACACAGGTTGATAATGGCGAAGCACCTGGGGCGGCTACTCCATGATTGGGAAGTTGTGCATCACAAAAACGGAATTAAGACTGATAACCGAATTGAAAACTTGGAACTCGCAACACGTGGACAACATTCTGTAAATCACAACAAGGGATACAAAGACGGATATCAACAGGGGCTTCTTGATGGTCGGGATGCTGCGGTTCAAGAATTGCAAAAGGAAGTTCGTTTATTGCGGCTTCAAATTTCGCAGTTGCAGGAATCTAAGTAATGAGTAAAAAATGTGTTGCCGCGAGTGTGCGAGTGAGTGTGATGGAGTTGGACGAAGTGAAGCGGGTGGAATTGCAACAGGTGTTTTTGGATCAGTTTTTGAAGGTGCAGAAGTTTGCGACGGCGTGTCGATGGTTGAAAAACAACGGGTTGCCGGAAGGGACGACGGATGAGGTGGCCGAAGCGATTGTCGGGCAATGGGTTGAGGAATGCCCGGAGTTCAAGGCGGCATTCGATAAGGCGCGGAGAATCATTGGGCGGATCGGCGCGGTGAAGGCTGAGGAATTTTTGACCGATTACGGTACGGGCAAAATCAAGACAGGGAAGGTGTCCGGGATGGGGCAGGCGAACGCGGTTGCCTCGCACATGGTACTGGAGGCGGATGATAAGGCCCGCTGGTCGAGCAAGGTGGAGGTGAAGAAGACCGAATCTCGGACGATTACAACGATCATTAAGCACTATGGCGCGAACGGCGAACATACGGAAATTGTCGATGCGCCGGAAGTGAAAGAACTTCCAGTAGGTAGAGATGGTGACAGCGACGAAGAATAAAGAACTGGTCTGGTTCGACCCCGCCGGCGCCCTGCACCTGTCTTTGAACGAGGCGCAGCAGGAAGTGGACCGCAGCATAAAGCGGTGGGTGTGTCTGTTCGCCGGGACCCAGGGAGGCAAGACCTCGTACGCTCCCTGGTGGCTGTTCGACCGTATCAAAGAGACGGCGCGAAAGGACGAGCTGAACGACTACCTGGTGGTGACGGCGACGTACCCGCTGATGAATCTGAAACTGTTGCCGTCCTTTGTCGAGGTGTATGAAGACATCCTGAAGATCGGCAAGCTCAACAAGGGCGAAAAAGTCATCTATTTTGAATATAACGGCGCAAAGGGACGCATTATCTTCTGCTCTGCGGAGAATCCGGAATCCATGGAATCAGCGACGGCGAAGGCGGCGGTCCTCGATGAGTGCGGGCAGGTCCAGTTCAAGCGCGAGGCCTGGGAGGCGGTGCGGCGCCGCCTGTCCTTGAACCGTGGCCGGGCCCTGCTGATAACGACGCTCTATACCGGCGGCGGCTGGCTGAAGACGGATTTCTATGACCACTGGAAGCGGGAAAAAGATCACCCGGGATCTGATGAGATCGGGCAGGGAATCGATATATTCCAGTTCCCCTCAACGGTCAATCCCAAATTTTCAATAGAGGAATTTGAGAGTGCGAGGGCATCCATGGCCGACTGGAAATTTAGCCTACTCTATATGGGTGAATTCGCAAATGCGGTCGGCCTGATATATGACGCCTTTAACACCGATGTATGTCTGCTGTCGCGTAACAAGTGGCCGGTCCTGGATACCTGGCCGCGCTACTGTGGAATGGACTTTGGCAATGACACGGCCGCCATGTTCTACGCCATAGACCCGGCGACAGGTTTTAAATTCGCCGACCGTGAATATCTGACCAAAGGTTTGACGACGCAACAAAACGCCGAAGCACTAAGGCAACTGTCGAAAAACTGGCAGGTCATTAAATGCTGTGGTGGCAAAGGAGACAAAGGCGACGACGGCTGGCGTGGCGATTTCACAAAGGCCGGCTGGCCGGTGCAAATGCCGTCCGTCCAACCTGTTGAAATTGGAATCCAGCGCGTTTATGCACTACATAAAACAAACACGCTGTTCGTGGCATCCGACCTATATGAATATCTGCGGGAAAAACAGTCTTATAGCTATAAATTAGATAACGAAAACCATACGACCGGGGATATTGAAAACAAACAGCGCTATCACCTGATGGACGCCGAAAGGTACATATTGTCGGAATTCAGCCCGGGAATTACAAAAATCGTATTAAAACCAGTGAGGGCAAGTTATGGATATTAATTTCAGAGATTGGAATAGTTTATTCCAGGCCTTACATACAAAACAGGATGACGCGATGGATCTATACTGGCTCAAAGCGTATGCCTTGAAAAACTTGAAAACGGGCAAAGCCGCTAAAGGTGTCACGAATATTACAATGAACGATCCGATGATATTTGGGGATACTTACCTGGCACTGATGGCAGCGGATAAACGAAAGATAGAGGTCACTGCTATTGATGAATCCTATCAACATAAAGTCGAGGAAGACTTCAAATTGTGGTTCGGATTGGCCGATGAGCGCAATGAGGCGAAACAGTACGGCCCGCTGGGCGCGTGTATGGATTTTGAGGCCGGCTTCCGTGGCGCCATTTGCTCCCTGCCGATTGTGAATCAGGATACAACGGATGCAAACAAGTATTTCATCGACATCATGCCGACATCTTCCCGCTGGACGTTGTGGGAACTCGGGGAACGTGGTGTCAAACGCTTTGCTTACATGGTGCGCATGGATAAAGGCGAGGCGGAGGAAATATTCAAGAAAAAGATCGAGGTTTACGCCAAGCAGGTAGATTTATATATCTATTGGGATGACAAGGTTTACGATGTTTACCTCGGGCAATTATCGACAATTACAGGGACCGGCGATATTTTACAACATGTGGACCATGGCCTCAGGTTCTGCCCGGCCGTCGTTACTCGCGTTACCAAACTTGCCAAAACCATGACGAGCGGGAATGATAACACGCTGGATATCGCCCGGAGTTACCCGAATATTTTTGACCCTGTAGTAGACCTGGCGCCGGCCATCAACCACGCGATGTCTACCTGGGCTTCGCTGGCTGACCGCCAGTTCTTCGCGCCTCTTGTGGTAAAGACTGAGGCCGGCTGGGGGTTGGATATTGGCGACCCCGATGAGTATTTTGGCAATAGCTTTATTCTGCCGATGGGGTTAAACGATAAAATTGAGAATGTGCCGACCCCCGAGGTCACAGCGGCACAGCAAGCCATTTATCAGCAGATCGTCGTCCACTGGCAGAAGGCCACGTTCCCCGATACGAGTTATGGCAACGTCCCGGACCGTATGTCTGCCTCTCTGTATTTCGGCATAGAAGATAATGTGCAGAAGATACTCGATCCAAACAAGAGGGCCAAGAACAGGCATTATCAGGGCATTATGCGCTCGATACAGCGGCAACTTGCCGGCAAATGTTACCAGACTATAGTGAGCGATGACGATGCTATTGAGATCAAAGATCGTGATCTCTATAAACAGAAGTTCACTGTTGAGGTCAGCCATAGTTCTACATCTTCACAGAAACAACTTGCACTCGCGCAGCAGGCCAGGGTTTATAAGGAACTCGGGTATCCCGACGAATATCTTATGACGAACGTTATGAGAGAGAATGATCCTGTTAATCTACTCAGACAGGCCAAGAAAGAACGCCTTTACAAGATGATACCAGCCGTTGAGGTCTACGATGCGATAATGGCCGACAAGGATGATCTGACGGAAAAACAAAAGAACTATGGGCGGGATCTGATTATAAAAAGCGCACTGGAAAAACAGTTTGATCTTGATCAGGGGGCGCTTAACCAGGTTCCTAACCCGGCTTCGCAGCCGGCGCTTCTCGGTGGTGGTGGTGGCGGGTCCATTGACGAGCAGGCCGCGGCGCGGCGGGCGGCGACCGGCCAGCAGGACTTAACTACCCAGTCGCGGCCTAATAACTTAGGCAAGGGGGCAAAATGAAGAATCAGATAACAGGCAAAGATATTCTCGATATGGTTGTCGGTAAACTCGCGCCTGAAAAAGAAGAAGGCGTATTGCCGCTGTTGCGCATGTTGGCTTCACAGGCTACTTTGCCGCCGGCCGGGATGATACCGACAGAACAAGCGCCGAAGCAGATAGAGGCGACACCCGAAAACATTGGCGCTTCGATAGCAAACGAAGGGAAGGCGCCGCGTAAAAACTACGCTTTCCTAAAGAAACCCGGAGTTAAATAATGCCATTCGATTTGTTTAACCCAAGCACCTGGTTTCAGCAAGATCAACCTCAGGGTACGGCCGCTCCCAATGATCCGATAGTTCAACCCATAGGAGAAGGGGAAAAGATTGATGCGACAAAAAAAACCCTCGTCGTCTGCCCTGTGCATGGAGATATGGTGACACAGGCGGTAGCCGATGCGCATGTGGCCGCAAAGGAGATTGAAGACCAGAAGGCGGCAGAAGCGAAGGCCGCTGAAGAAAAACGAATTGCCGATGAGAAGGCGCAGGCGGATATTAAGGCCGCCGCAGACCAGCAGGCGATAACGGATCAGCAGAACACTGCCATCGCGCAGGAGCAGAAGACCTCGCAAGTTGACCTTGAAAGGCAAAAATATATTCCCGGAACCGCTGCCAGTCAGCAGTTTTTGGCCGATCAACAGCAGCAGACGGACATCGAAAACAACCTACGCAACTTGTGGATGAAAGTAGCCACCACTAATGAAAAGTACAACGCCACTATGGAACCATCTTTGAACATTGTCACAAAGGACATGGTGACGGATAATCCACTTGATATTAAACTCGGTGGGCTGGTGGTTAAAACAACTTCCGAACAGGAAATGGCTGACCTTCTGCGCTTTATTACAGATAATCGTGGTTATCTGCCGACAGGCGGCACGCCCCTCGGCGGAGAAGGCACCATGGACGTTGCCCGGTATAAAACTCTTGTTGAGAATGAGAAGACGCTTGATACCCCTGAAAGGCAGTCTTACCAATACTGGCAAATGCAGCAGAACAGATCATTAAGATATGACGAAGATGCGACTAAACTCGCAGAGATTTTAGATACAGAAAATGAACGTCGCACCGCTGCTGGTCTTGATGAAATCAAGGCGGACCAACTCAGGGGTGTTGGCGCTATTTACGCTGATAGGGTTAAGCGACATGCCGGCCGTCTTGAATCGCCGGATGTTATACAAACCAGGATTGACGAATCTCGCGCCACTTACGCTGCCTCTTTGAACGAAAGAATTTTATCAACGGGCATGACTGTAAATCCACAAAATCCCAATGAATTGATAATGCCAAATGGATGGGCTACGAACAGGGAATTTAATGGTGCATGGTCGTATAAAACACCCGAAGGACAAACCTATAAGGCACAGGAAATAATGGATAATCCTGACCTGGTGCGGCAGTTTGGGGAAGCCATAACACCGCAGATGGTCGATCAGTTCAAGAAGGAAGTCAGGAATCAGCCGGAAGTCGTAGATCAGTTACTCCAAAGCATCGGTGAAAATCCGGTGACGAAAGTTTTACTTGAAAAGGCATACCCCGGACATACTAAAGAAGGGGTGATCGACCAATATATTGAGGTTGCGCAGAGACAAAAACAGCCGGTGGATACCAAACAACCGATGCCGATGATATTGCAGGACATGATTGATTCTGTCGGTAAGGTGTATCAGGACAACCCAACGTTCATCCAGGCAGCGACGCAGTTCATCAATGACCCTTCAAAGCCGGACGCCCTTAAAAATCTTGGGCTCGCACTTGCAAGAGATATGAGCGATCCGACCGGTTCCATGCGAATGTTTGAAGTCGTGCAAAACATTTGGGAACGTGGCGTGTCTTCCGGCTGGCGGGATGTTCCGTATGATGAATGGCAGGAAAAGACACTTAAAGAGGCTACGGGTGGCGCTACACCGGCAATGCGTGTCGGCATAGGCGCTGGCGCAGCATCGCTGATGGCAAACTCCGATATTAAATTGCAACACTTTATTGCCGAGTGGTCTAATCCACTGATTTGGATTACGGGTGGCGAGGCAATAGCCGAGGGAGAAGTTGCGGTCAAGATAATCAAAGGCGCGGAGAGAAAGACGGTAGTCGAGGCCGCAGAACTCGCAGCAAAGGAAACAGGGAAAGCCGCGGATGATATTATCAAGACTGCCGAAAACCGAGTAGCAAAGGCCGTTGAATCAGTTGTTGTTCCAGATAACATCGTCGTTCCTGAAACTAAGCCCGCGATCGGCCAGGTATTTGGCGAAGGTATTTCAAAAGACGCGGAGGGCAATCTTGTCAAGACTGAGAACGTGCCGTACCGCGTAATTAAAGAGGGCGAAACTATCCCGGCGGAATATATTGAGCAGAACGGCAAAATATATGTGCCTGACGTTGCCGAGGTTAAACCAACCGTGCCGGCAACAACCGAGAAGCCGCCCGCCGCCGGTCCTCCGCCGGGTGCAGAACCGCCCACCGGA
>Ga0265297_10002007_pt1 | contig 43687 bp, 59 predicted proteins | sample Munlanlwell13791_FD_192502 | JGI IMG/M metagenome (GOLD analysis project Ga0265297, IMG submission 192502) | Leachate microbial communities from a municipal landfill in Southern Ontario, Canada - Leachate well 137-91 | ecosystem: Engineered > Solid waste > Landfill > Unclassified | place... | reverse complement strand
CTTTATTTTTGGCTTTAAACTTATATAGTGCCATATCAGTAAAATCTTATACTTACAATCAGTCCCGAAGTCAGAACAATTGGATAAACTTCCATATTTTCACCACATACTAATAATAGATATTTGTCCATTAACTTTCTCTGACTACCCGAATAACCTCCTCAATCGTAGTAAGACCTGAGGATACTTTATCCAAGCCATCTTCAAGCATAGTAACCATATTCTCTTCTAAAGCACTTTTCTGGATTTCGTCACTTGTAGCTTTTTTGACAATCATTTCTCTAATCTTTTCAGTTACTTCCAAAACTTCATATATTCCTACTCTTCCTACATATCCCTTATGATTGCAATGGCTACAACCTTGGCCTTTATAAAATTTTTGATTGCTAAGATCCACCCCCAGATCCCTTGAAAGCTTTTTCACAACAGCATCGCTCGGTGTATATTTTGTAATACAAGAAGGACATATCTTTCTTACTAACCTCTGGGCAATGATTACATTAACAGTTGATGCAAGCAAAAAATCCTCAGCACCCATATCCAAAAAACGGGGTATTGCACCGGCAGCCGTATTTGTATGAAGAGTTGACAATACCAAATGGCCAGTCAAAGCAGAATGAATTGCAATCTCGGCAGTTTCCTCGTCTCTAATCTCGCCAACCATTATTATATCCGGGTCGTGTCTTAAAAGAGCCCTTAATCCTGTCGAAAACTCCACTCCGGTTTTCGTATTAACCTGAATTTGTGTAACACGCCCTATACCATATTCGATAGGGTCTTCAATAGTGCATATTTTAACTTCAATAGTATTTAATATATTCAAAATCGAATATAGTGTAGTCGTTTTTCCGCTACCGGTTGGTCCAGTGACGAGAATCATGCCGTGAGGTTTAGTTATATTTTCCCTAATAACTTCTAAATTGTGTCCGGTCAATCCAAGCTCTTCCAAACTTGCCGGTCTTTTTGTTTCCTGCAATAGTCTCATCACAACATTTTCTCCATAAAATCCGGGGATTATTGATATACGTAAGGAAACTACATCATCATCCAGAGTAAACTTATATCTACCATCCTGAGGAACTCTGTGTTCATCTATTTTTAAATTAGACAATATTTTTATTCTTGCAACAAGCGCACTTTCTACCCCTCTGTTAAATTTAACTATATCCCTTAACACACCGTCTATTCTAAAGCGGACAACAACTTCCTTTTCCTGGGTTTCAATATGAATATCAGACGCCTTTTCAGAAATCGCATATCCAAAAATTGTATCCAGAGTTTTAACAACAGATACTTTTTCAGCCGCTTTTGCAAGATCCTCGTCTTCGCCAGACTCAACTTTTTTGACATTTTCCGATATTATTTTTTCAAAATCCTCTTTGATACTTTTTTTATATTGACTGAGTCCTTTAGTAAGATCATCCCTCGTCGAATAGAAAGGTTTAATTACCAGGCCCGTGTGTCTTTTCGCAAACTCCAAAGCTTCAAAATCTTCAGGATTCTCCATCGCAAGACTAAGGTTTTCTTTCTCTTTGGCAAAAGGGACTAACTTATAAAGCCTAGCCATCTTTTCTGGTACCAATGAGAGAATTTCTGGTGAAATTTCAAGTCTTTTTAAATTCGCGTAGGGTACTTTATAGTAATCGGAAATTAATTTCCCTACAGTTTCTTCATTTACCAAGCCCCTGAAAATCAATATGTCGACGACCTCTTTCCCCAACTCCGAAGCAGTTTTTGAAGCTTCGTCAAACTCAGTTTCCTGCACAAAACCCGACCCGACAATTATTTTTTTTAGTACTTCACTTGTAAAATGCATGGGCAGAACAAATTCATTATATAACAAGTAAACTCATTAGGGGAGCTGCGAAGAAGTATTTATTTTTGTTTTGTCCTTCTTCTTTTGAACCACCTTTCAATTGCTTTCGCAGGAATAATTGTTAAAACACTACCAATAATAATGGCGGCTCCTAATGATGGGCTTACAAGTAAATAAATTCCGGCTCCTGCAGCAATCATGTAAGTATCTGCCTTTTGGGATATTTCAGCTGCTTTTTCCAAAAATGACTTTCTTTCAGCACCGGACATAAAATTATTTTTTCATCTTATCGTACCAATCATTCAGTAATTTTGATACGACATCTTTTGAACCGAGCCCCAAAGACAAGCCTAAAACCAAAACGATCGTATAAGTTAAGCCCTGAAAAAATGTATTTATAAGCCCCCTGGCAATCTGTAACTGATCAACCGCCGTAAAGAATGTGACTATCAATAAAAACCATCTCGCCATTTTTCCTACTGGCTTAGCTATTTTATGATCAACCGAGCTAAGTGATCCTCTTACCAAATTCTCAACCAATCCGGCAATAAAATAACCAGCACCCAAAATCAGCGAAGCCGCAAGTATGTTAGGAATATATGACAATATCCTGGTCAATACGACTGAAACGACATTCAAACCCAAAATATCGACCGCTGAAAGAAAAAAAACAATAATTATAAGCCACTCCACTAAAATACCTAATAAATCAATTAAACCCCGTTTAATTTCAACTTTATTTAAAAAATCGTCAATTCCCAACCTTTTTGATAATATTTCCGCTTTTACGATTTTTAAAAATTCCACAGTCAACCGTTTCGCCCAATAAGCCAGTATCAAACCGATTGCAAAAACAATTACTGCACCCACAACAGAGGGGATTACACCGAGAATTGAAGTCCACACTCTAGTCCAAGAAGATATTAAAGCCTCCTGCCAAACAGACATTCCATTCATAACTATCACCCCCTTTCAAACATCTTATATCATCACATTACAACACACTAAAAAAACCTCAGCATATAAAGATTAATAACGTATTCCAAAACTGAATAAAATTGCTAAGATAAAAATGAAAATTAATTTTTCTAATGCAATTTTCCCCCATTTTTCCACTATTTTCAAGATTTAATACTCTAGTTAGTAAACATAAATATCAGAAGGATCAAACTACTTAAATTTACATAATACCTTCCTACGATTTACGATTTTTGAATGATTTAATCGAATAGAAAACCCCCCACCTATAGAAAAAACTTAATCCATATACTTTAAAATTTAGTAAATAAATTTTCACACAACTTTTTTGGCTTGTATTCAAGCCAAAACAAAATCCGCCTTTCGGCGGATTTTGGCTTTGAAGAGTAGTAAGCCAGGTTCTGTTTTACCCTTTAGGTAAACTAATTTACCTTCTGAGCTAGACGGCAATCTATCTTTTAATAAACAATACTTTGTCAAATAACAAACACGTTTATATATGCCCTCGATCTTCAAGGCTCGGGAAAGCATCCTAATAACGCCTTATTCGGAGGTTGCAGCGGAGGGGATTGCCCTTTTCACTCGTATCTCTCTACTTTTAGAGTAGAAGGACCGACATAGTCTCTGTTGCTCTAACCAGCGGTTACCTCTTAAAAGTCAGAGGTTCCCGTCACGGCTTACGCCGCGTCTCCTGCTTTCAGCTGCCTGGACTTTCCTCCCCGCACCAAATTAACAGCTAATTCTCCAAAATATGTAAAATGACTTTAATTAAACTCTAACTATTATTGAGAAACCCTCTACCCCTTTTTATCTTGAGCCGAATTAGTTAATATTTTCTGTTAATTTGGTGCGGGGTAGCCGTCCTTTCTCCAAAGCAAGTAATTCTAGCACAAAATGATCCTAAAAAACAACCCGACAGGGATAATTTTAAATCATAATTATTCCCTAAGCACGTATGCTTTTATCAAAACTTGAAGAGTAATAAAAACGGGAACAGCAATTAAAACTCCTATAAAACCTAACAGTTTAAAACCGATTGCCAAAGCCAATAGTGTTATTACAGGATGAACACCCGTTGACGTTTGCATTATCTTAGGAACGAAAATGTAATTTTCCAGCTGTTGAATCAAAAAAGACAACGCAAATGCGGCAAAACCAAGTATTGGCGAAATTCCAAAACCTATCAAAATTGCTGGAACTGCAGCGATGACAGGACCAATATAAGGAACTACTTCAAGCAAACCAGCCAACATGGACAGAGGTAATGCAAACGGAATTCCCAACAAAGTCAAACCTATATAACTAGACAACCCTACTACAAACATCAGAGTTATTTGGCCTCTAGCCCAGCTACCAAGCTTTTTCTCAATAAGAGCCATATTCTTTTCGATCTGGTCCCGTTTTTTACTACCTAATAGATCGGCAAGCTGCTCGTCCAATTTTTCTCTTTCTGAAAGCAAATAAAATGCAAAAACTAAAACAGCAACCAATCCAATCACATTCGAAAATACGTTTAGAGTAACCCTTGCTACACTAGCAGGCAAACTACCTAATTGTATAAGAAATTGTTGTGTCAGCTGATCGCTAATAAACGAGGATAAGCCAATATTATTTACAATGTCCGGAAAATTATTGATAAATGATGTTGTCTGATCGACAAGTGCGGGCACAATAGCCGCAATTGCAATCCCAAAGCTCCCAAAAAGTAGCAAATAGACAACGAGGACAGATGCGCCTCTTGGAATTTTTCTCTTCGAAAGCTTGGTAACTGTAGGATTCAAAATCGCTGTAATAAGAAGTGCGACAAAAAACTGAAGGATTATCTCTTTGATAATATAAAGAATCCAGACAAAAAGTAAAAACAAAACGGCAAAAATTATAGTTTTATGAGAAATTTCAACCTTTCTTGTCATAAATATTATTAATTATGCCATTCCTTAACTGCTTTTTCCACACCTTCTTTCCATTTACTGCTAGATACATCAAACCACATTATTCTTTCATCTTTTTTAAACCAAGTCATCTGGCGCTTCGCGTAGTTTTTTTCAGCCATCTTCCACTCCTTAATCGCATCCTGCCTTTCAGTATTCCCGGCAACTTCAGCTTCTCCAGCATCACTATTCTTACAAACGTTACTCCGAAAGTCTTCAAAACAATCTCTCCATTGTCTATACCCCAGAGTTTGCATCGCCTGTGTATTCCACCCCACTCCATATTCTAATAAATTTCTAATCTCGTTTTCTAAACCCTCGTTCAGTCTATCTTCAACGCGTTGTCCGATTCGCTTTTCCAAAAAATAGATGGGTGCCATAAGTCCGATAAACAAAGTGTCAAATTTTCTAAACCGTTTTATTCGGGGTTGAAGATCATTATCCATCATAGTATCAACATCAATTCTAATTCTATGCTTTCTATATATTGCAATTTCGATCGATCTAACTAACCGCCTGGGATTCTTAACATCTGACAAATTTAGTTTATTATGCTTTTCAGGATTCACTTTTTTAAGAATACTTTGTAAATCAGAGACACTTTTATTTTCCAAATAGAAACGCAGATTCATGTCTTTTGGAATTTCCAATGTATCAATCCCATCAACCAAGCCTTTTATATAAAATCCCGTCCCTCCAGTCAATATAGGAAGTTTTCCTCTTTTCCAAATATTCTCCATTATCTTTCCGGCTATTGCTACATAACTGGCCACACTAAACTCCTTAGTCGGATCAACCAAATCATAACCCCACAAGCGTATTTTTCCATTCGTGTAGTAAGCAATCTTATCGTTTTGATAATCTAAGTTCGAAATTCTAAATTTGAAATTTTTTGGAATATCCTTTCCGGTTCCTATATCCATACCTCTGTAAACTTGCCTAGAATCTGCTGATATCAGCTCACCGTCAATCATTTTAGCCAGACGCAGTGCCAGAGAAGTTTTGCCTGTAGCAGTTGGCCCACAAATAACTAATAACTTTTCCATTTTAACTCGAAGCGCTTGAATATTTTTTTAGGGCAAAATTCCAAAAACGCAGTGAAATATACAAAAAGGCAAACGCTGCAAATATCGCAAATAAAATGAAATCAAAACCTGCTAAGCCCATAAACGCTTTTGCCGGCAGACTAATCATTAATGAAACAGGAATGAAATAGGTCAAAGCACTCCTCAAAGGTTCCCTATAAATGTCAATTGGGAAACGTCCCATATTAGTAATATCACGATAAATCATAATTGTATGATCTACCTCTAAAGTTACAATTCCCAAAGCCATGACAATAATATGAAAAGCTGTTGTCATCAAAAGTCCAGTAATTATCAGTAAAAAATAAAGAAACACTTGAAAAGGACTCGGAGTAAGTAACGAGCCCACATAGTAGGTAACCGCATAAAGCGGCGGTATCGTAATAAAATCAATAAAATCAGCACCCCCCATCAGAACCCTGAATAAAGCATTTACAGGTTTTACCAAAATCAAATCAAGGTCTCCATTAACAACATATGTCCTGAACCTGTATACTTCACGGAATAAAAATTGTGACGTTGTGTCTATAACAGCAAAAGTTAGAAAGAAAAAAACCGCTTGTGTAGAATTGTATCCTGCAACATCCTTTGCACCGCTTACCAAAAAAAACAAAAAGGTAGCGAAAAAGATAAATCGAAGTATTTTTCCCGCCAGAAAAATTAAAAGCACACTTTTCTGATTAAGAATCATCAAAAAAGAGTTTTTACTCATAATGAACCAGATGCTAAAATAATATTTAAGGCGCTTCAGCCAAAAATTTATATTTTTAAAATTGAGTTTTAAAAAATATGAAGATAAATGATCCCAAATTATTCCAACTTTCAAGATTCTAGCAAAAGCAAGAATTTTTGGGCTGACTGATTTTAGTTTTAACAAAATACGATTATCTACCATACGCCTGATATGCCCGTAACCCTTTTTCCCAAATCGATTTCATCAGTAACCACAATATAAATATCCACCCCAACGAGATTAACATTCCTTTGATAGCAAAAAAACCGGATATCTTTCCTAAATAAATCTGAAGAGGAAAATAAATCATATACGGGAAAGGTGTATATCCTAAAATATTCTGAAAAGTCATGGGTAGTATGTCCAGAGGGAAAAGCACTCCAGATAAAAATTCAACCATAATCACCGTAAAAATAAAGTGGCCCCCCCAACCAAGCTCTGGTGCCCAAAAAGGAATGGCACTTACGATAAATAAAAGCAGAAAATAGGTCAACATCGCCAAACCAAGACATATTAAAAAAAGTATAATTTGCAAAGGATCACTTTGGAAAAAAAACGGAGGTTTCAAAATAAAATAAAGCAGCAGGAATTCTCCTATGGCAAACATGAAATTCAAAGCTTTACTCGAAAAATCCCGTGTCAGCCAATATTTAAAATAATTCACGGGTCGGAGAAGATAATTTATAATCTCACCTCGTGCAATTTCCCCAGCGACATCCTGTGTTCTGGACGATAAAACGAATGCTTTAACAAACACCAGCCCAAAAATATAAGTCAAAATCATATCCCGGTCGTAGCCGAAAATCTCGCTTTGCCGTACGCTAAAAACCGTGTCCCATAAAAAAAATACGACTAGAATTTGCATAATATTTCTAACCCTCCACATTACAAAACTCAGTTTGTAGGCAAATTCCTGCTGGAACGATATGTTAAATATCTGTAAATACTTTTTCATAAAAAATTAATTTCGATATTTCCATTATTTAATAATCTCCCCTTTGAATACCCTCCTTATCACTTCTTCAATCGGTTCTTCTTCAATCGTCAAGTCTGTAACAGGAAAATTTTGTAAAAGCTCAGCCGCAGCTATAGCGGAAGCCTCCCTTGGTACAGAAATTACCGCCTGTGGAAAGTTGTACCTTTTTACCTTCCCTATATTCTCAAATTTTTTTATGTCAGCCGACTTTCCCAAATATACTTTGATGATTTTTTCCTTGGCAAATTTCGATGTTAAATCTTTAAGATCGCCATCAAAAAGGATCTCACCTTTATTGATGACAATAACCCTTTTTGCCAAATCAATTACATCGTCCATATTGTGAGATGTTAAAATGATGGTAGCAGAAGATCTCTTATTATAGTCGAAAATAAAATCACGGATTTTTTGTTGACCAACAACATCTAAACCTATCGTTGGTTCGTCAAGAAAAAGTACTTTCGGTTTGTGCAAAAGGGCTGCAATTAATTCCAACCGCATACGCTGGCCTAACGAAAGTCGCCTCACTTGAGTATCGAGCAGTTTTTCCGCATCAAGAATCTTACACAGTTCAGCTAGGTTTTCTTTAAATTTATGGTCAGCTAACTCATAAATTTCTTTATTCAAATTGAAAGTATCCCGTGCAGGCAAATCCCACCATAGCTGGTTTTTCTGACCCATAACAAGTGATATATTTTTTAAAAACTTCGGATCCCTTTTCCATGGATCATGTTCAATCACCTGCACAAAACCTGATGTAGGGTAAAGAAGACCTGAGAGTATTTTCAGCGTTGTAGTTTTCCCGGCACCATTAGGGCCGATAAAACCAACCAATTCTCCCTGATTAATAGTGAAGGAAATCGACTTTAATGCTCTGATAGTTTTTTTCTTAGGAGCAAGCAAAGACTTAAAGCCGCCCAGCAATCCCGTTTGTTTCTCTGAAAACTCAAAACTTTTTAATAAACTATCGACAATGATTGCTTTTTCACCCGATTCTTTTATACCCTTACTCATGGTTAAAGTATATCACCACGAAGCAGAAATCCTAAGTACGAAGCACTAAATTATAAACAATATAAAAATTAAAATAATTAATGTTCAAAACTAAACAAATTCCCTTGTAGTTTAAAATATTTAGAATTTCGGATTTAGAAATTATGACTTACAAGCTTTAGCGAGTTACTTGTCTTTTTAATTTCTTACCAGGAGTGAAGCGGGGAGATCTGTGAGATTTGATTGTCACTAGTTTTTCGGTATTGGGAATCTTTACGGTTTTCCCTTTCATGGAAATAACTCTGAAAGTCCCGAACCCTGATAAAACGACTTTTTCACCTTTGGAGAGAGTTCGTCCAATTTCGTTTAAAAAGACTTCTATTGCTTCAACCGCGCCTTTTTTAGTCAAGTGCGCTTTTCTGGAAACTATATCGATCAAATCCCGCTTTGTCATTCTAATTAGGAAGGATAGGATAAAGATTCAATTTTGTCAAGTAATTCGGGTAGTTTAAACTGTCTGTACAGACCAAAACTTTAATTACAAATAGAAGTAAGTTTGTCGTTAATATCATCCAACTATACTACTAGTTAAATACAGCCACCTATGGAAGCAGATAATACAAAACTTCGTTTAAGCCGTCTTCCGAATACTTCCCGCCATACCCTTTGAATCCCATTTCCAATCCACCAACCGCTTTAATTTTTACTTTTTTAGGATCTACTCCGAGTATTTCTGAATCATCCTTGCAACCTATCGTCATTCTTACGGAAACATACTCGAAAACATCATTATATCCGCCGCCACCATGCATAACCGCAGGACATGGTAATGCACCTATCCATACTCTCACGGGCCTTTGCCATCCAGTTTCCCTCTCTCCCCAAATTCATTCACCGCCTTTCTAAACAAAAAAAGAGCCTTGTGGCTCTTTGCAAAAATAAAATATTTACTTTTTATGCTGATTCATATTCGTTGTATTCATATTTATCAGCAAATTCGTACTTTTTGAATTTATTTCGCAGCAGTAACTTCGGTCGCCCTTGTCTCACGAATAACCGATACCTTAACTTGCCCGGCATATTCCGCTTCTTTTTCGAGTTTTTTTGCTATGTTTCTCGCTAAAACAATAACACCGTCATCATCAACCTCATCAGGTTTAACCATAACACGAACATCTCTTCCTGCTTGAAATGCGTAAGCCTCTTCTACACCTTCAAAATTTCCGGCAATTTCTTCAATTTTACCCATGCGTGAAACGTATCCTTCGTGAGATTCATATCTTGCACCCGGACGGGAGCCTGAAATTGCATCAGCAGTCCAAACGACGACACTTTCAAACGAAGAGAAAGGTTTGTCCTCATGATGCTCAGCAACACAAGCAACAACCTCCTTTGGAAAACCGTATTTCTTAACATAATCAACACCAACGTCTACGTGCGAACCATCCTCATCAGTAATTACTTTACCGATATCATGAAGTAAACATCCCAGTCTTACCGTCTCAACATTGGCTTTTATTTCATGGGCAATAGCAACTCCGATTTTAGTCTCTTCAATCGTATGAAGTGCTAAATTCTGACCGTAAGATGTTCTGAATTTGAATTTACCGATTGTCTTAATAACTTCTATAGGCAGATTATAAACTCCGCACGCCTCGACAATTTTTTTGCCCTCCTCTAAAAGTACATCTTCCATTTGTGTTTTTGTCTGTGCTACGACTTCCTCAATCCTTGAGGGTTGGATTCTTGCATCTTTAATAAGTGTCGTGAGGGCACGCTTAGCAATCTCACGCCTGATAGAATCAAATGAAGATAGTTTAATCTCGTTAGTTTCATCTATTTCGAGCTCAACTCCGGTTTCTTTTTCAAAACTTCTGATATTTCTTCCTTCTTTTCCGATAATTCTACCTTTAACTTCCTCACTAGGAACTATCACGGAGGACACACTATATTCCGCAACGTACCCTGTGGCTCCGTGTTTCATTGCATCCAAAAGAACCTCCTTTGCTTTTTCACCAGCCTCGAGCTTAATTTTTTCTTCAGCCCACCTTACTTTTTTAGCAATTTCCTCTCTGAGCTCACTTTCTAAATTTTTAAGAAGTAGGCTTTTCGCATCGTCTATTGAAAGCTTTGACGCTTTAGATAAAACCTCCGTAAGCTCCTTTTCCCTTTCTTTGAACTTTGCCTCCCTTTTTTGAAAAATTTCACGGTCGCGCCTTAATTCTTCTATTAATACTTTAATATCATTATCAGTCATAATATAAATTGGGGTTTATTCAAATGACTATGTAGTCATACCTAAACCCGCATTGCTTTGGAGATCAAACAAAACAAACGCTTCAAACAAGCGTTGTTACAGAAGAAATCATATTGAAAGCTAATTTTAGCATCTCTTCTTATCTCCAATGTTTAATTTTACATCGTTTATAAAGCATCGTCAAACTCATTTACAACTTCCCTTATTGTATCCCAGGAATAACCATTTCTGGCAAGATAGTTGCTCATTTTTACTCTCTTCACATAACCTTCTAAACCCTTCCACACATTTCTTTTTTTATATAGTAATTTATTAGCAGCTTTTTTCTCATCAACTTCTTCTTCCTTCAATATCTCGTTGACAAGATCTTTATCAATTCCTTTTTGATTAAGCTCTAACCTCAAAACTCTAATAGATTTTGGCCTAAACGTTTGTCTTTGTTCAATCCACCAAATTGCAAATTTCTTATCATTCAAAAAATCTAAACGCTTTAACCGGTTGAATAGGTCTTCGTGCATACTTTTATGAACCTTGTGTTTTTTTAACCAATACTCAAACTCTTTTTCAGAACGTGGTCGGAGTGATGCGTACTTCAAGATCTTGTCATAAATGATTTGAAATTCCGACTCTTTGACTATTTTTCCAATTTCCTCTTCAGTCAACTCCAGTTCAATTTTTAGTCTATATTTTATAAAAGTTTCCAGATCCAAACCGAATCCAAACTTCCCGTCTAAATATATATTTACTCTTTTTTTTGATTTTTGAGGTTTAATAGCTGTAATCACACTCATATATTTTTGCCCGATTTATAAATAGTAACAATTCCGCTAATAAAGCAATTCCAAATAATTTAAAAACAATTATTATTTATGAAGAGCGCTTTTGCCGAGAGTATAGACACTGCCTTCATTCCTTTTTTTCTTCACCTAATTCTTTAGGGACTTTTTTACCTTTTGCAACTGCCTCCCTTATTTTTTCCTCTATATCATCCGCCAACTTTTTATCCCCAATCAGTATTAATTTAGCCGCATCTCTACCCTGCGCCAAAACCTTTCCGTTATAATTGAAAAATGAACCTTTCTTTTCAATTAAAGCAAGGTCAACCGCAACATCCAACAAACCACCCGCCTTACTTATCCCTTCATCATTCATGATGTCAAATTCAGCAACCCTTAAGGGGGGAGCAACTTTATTTTTCACAACCCGGACTCTGTGGCGTGAACCAGTCACCATATCCCCGTCTTTGAGAACTTCAATTCTTCTTATATCCAGTCTCACCGATGAATAAAATTTCAAAGCAAGGCCCCCGGGGGTTGTTTCCGGATTTCCAAACATCACACCAATTTTCTGTCTCATCTGATTGGTAAAAATAAGAATTGTTTTGCTTTTAGAAATCGCGCCCGTCAACTTTCTCAAGGCCTGACTCATAAGACGCGCCTGCATACCCATAACTGCGTCACCCATTTCCCCTTCAAGCTCTGCTCTGGGAACAAGCGCTGCGACCGAATCAACTACAATCACATCCAACGCCCCGGAGCGAATCAGCGTTTCTGTTATCTCCAATGCCTGCTCTCCGGTATCGGGTTGTGATAAAAGCAAATCATCCAAATCAACCCCGATTGTTTCGGCACGTTCTGGATCCAATGCATGCTCTGCATCCACAAATGCACACTGACCACCCCTTTTTTGCGCTTCGGCAATGACGTGAAGTGCAAGTGTTGTCTTACCTGATGCTTCAGGACCATACACCTCAACTATCCTTCCCCTTGGCAAACCACCAACACCCAAAGCAAGGTCCAGTGCAATTGACCCCGTTGGAATAACTTCAACTTTAAACCTATCACCCGAGCTTTCTCCAAGCCTCATAATAGAGCCTCTCCCATATTGTTTTTCGATCTGATCCATTGCCATTTTGATTGCTTGAAGTTTTTGCGAAGACTGACTTTCTGTAGACGTTGTTTCATTCAGTGGTTTTACTTCCTGAATATTTTTTTTCTTTCGTGCCATAATACTAGACATTTGATAACATACAATCTGTTAAAATACAAGATATAAAAGTCTAAATTATGATGAATTATAAATATTGTCCTTATTGCGGAAGTCTTTTCAAAAAACGCAAAGAGTTTTTTAAGTGTCCTGCCTGCTCTAAAAAAGTGTATATAAACTCGCACCCGACAGCTTCAGCGTTTGTTATTAATAACGGAAAATATCTAATTTCCAAACGGGCAATTGAACCGAAAAAGGGTACTTATGATGTTGTAGGGGGATTTTTGAAAAATGGCGAAAACCCTGAAAAGGGTGTGTTAAGAGAATTTAAAGAAGAAACCGGAGCAACAATAAAGGTTATAGATCAGTTAGGCATATATCTGGACAAATATAAGTATCAAGGCGATATTGTAAATACGCTGAATATTTGTTACGTTGGTAAAATAATCAAAGGAGAAATTAAACCGCAAGATGATGTAGCATCTCTTCATTGGTTTGCTATTGACAATACTCCTAATGACCTGGCTTTTGAATGGATCAAAAAAGCGTTGGGCGATCTGAGAACGTGGTATAGAAAACAAAACAATGAATAACTGGCAAATAATATTTGTTTTTTTCTGGGGCTCAATTTCATTTCTGTCATCCATTAAAGGTTTTATTGAATGCAACAAAAAGAAAAATGCATTCGGACTGACTCCGTTTCTTAATATTTTCGGTGCATATGTTTGGGGAGATATTGTTATTTTCGGAATTTTCTGGACGATTGTTTCTGCCATAACGCTATATTTAAACAACTGGATCTTATTCTTACTTATAATTTCCGTCTTTTGGGCTGTCAGAAGCTTTGGTGAAACGATTTACTGGTTCAATCAGCAATTCTCGGTAGTTAAAAGAAATCCTCCGGAAAAGTTTTGGTTTTATAAATATTTCCATAATGATTCGGTCTGGTTTATTCTTCAAATTATTCATCAGTGCATAACTGTAATTTCAATTATTTTTTCGATATACTTTGCACATCTATGGCTAACATCCTAGTTTTCGGCGACAGCATTGGTCAGGGTTATTATGATAAAGAAGGTGGTTGGGTTGATAGATTGAAGCGATATTTTCTGCAAGAGGAGATTATTAACAAGTGGAAGAAAAGTGTTAATGTTTTCAATCTTTCCATATCCGGAGATACTACCAAAGAAATTCTCAATCGTCTTGAAAATGAAATTCAGCCGAGAAATTGGTCCGAGCACGAAACTATTGTCATCTTTGCCGTAGGTATAAATGATTCCATAGTTTTCACTAACGGAGAAAATAAAACCCCAGTAAATATTTTCAAAAAGAATTTAGATAAACTCATTAAGCGTGCAAAAAAATATTCTAATAATATTATCTTTATAAGTTTCACACCAATCGAACAATCAAAAGTTGACCCAATGCCATGGAGCCTTAAAGAACATGTTATTACGCAGTATGTAGAAAGATATGACAAGATCCTTCGAGATTTTTGTAAAACAAATAATCTCCTTTACATTTACCTCTACGATAAACTAACAATACAAGATCTCTCAGACGGATTACATCCAAACGACAGCGGTCATAAAACAATCTTTGAAATAGTCAAAAACTTGCTCGAGGAGAAAAAATATATTTAAACTATGGAAGATTTATTTCATTTAGGAGTTAAGGCTCTAATAAGAAATGAAAAGGGAGATATCCTTCTTCTTAAAGTAAACCCCAGAGAGCTTAAGGGATTTAATGGGGTTGTCTATTGGGATATTCCAGGTGGCAGAATACAAAAAGGTAGCACCATAGAAGAAACTTTGAAAAGAGAAGTTGAAGAAGAAACCAGTATCAAAGATATTAAAAATATCAAGCCTTTTGATATGGTTTTGTCGAATATTAGAATACCAAGAGAAAATGGCGATGTGGGTTTAATATTATCAATCCATACATGTAATATTGGAGCTTCGACTGACTTAAGACTGAGTGAAGAACATACTGAAGCAAAATGGTTCACGCCCTTGGAAGCTTCAAAACTTCTTGAATTCAAGTATCCAAAACAGTTCACCAATAAAATTAAAACGCTTTAAAAGATGAAAAAAATTATTGTTACGGCGGGGCAGGAATTTGCGGATATTGATATCCTCGCCTGTGCAATTTCTTATAATGAACTTCTAACTAAAGAAGGAAAAGATAGCTTAATAGTTCTTCCCGGAGAATTTAATAAAAGTATCACAGGTGACGTAAAAAACTGGATAAAAAGACCAACTAAAAAACTTCCACCAGAAGATGTTTCTTTTGTGATTGTTGATATTTCCCAACCGGAACATTTGGCAAAGTTTGTTGTTCCCGAAAAAATAATTGAACTATATGACCATCATTTTGGATATGAAAAAGTTTGGCAAAAATTAACTAAAGGTAGGATTGTAATTGAGCCGGTCGGGGCGTGTGCGACGTTAATTTGGGAGGAATATAAGAAAAGAGGGTTTGAAAAAGAAATATCACAGGTAAGCGCAAGGCTTATTGTCACTGCAATTGTTTCTAATACTTTGAATTTCAAGGCAACGGTAACTGATAAAAGAGATTTGAGAGCCTATGATAAACTAATAGGAATTGCCAAACTTCCCTATAATTGGACTGAAAAATACTTTGAAGAACAGGAAGCCTCTGTATTCAAAAATCCGCAAAAAGAGATTAAGAATGATACTCACGTCGAAAAATTCCCCAATTCTGAAGAAAAATTAATTATCGCCCAAATCGAACTCTGGGACAGTAGGAAATTTATTGATAACTACAAAGAAGATATTAAAAAAGCTCTTGAAAGTTTCAAAACACCTTTATGGTTTCTAACCTCTCCAAGTATCAGTGAAGGGAAAAATTACATATATTGCGAAAACGAAAGAGTTAAAGATATGCTTAGACAAAAGCTGAATATTGTATTTAAAAACAATATTGGAACTACAAAAAATCTAATCCTGCGTAAAGAGATTAAAAGAGTGATTTATAATTATTAAATAAGTTTATCCTTTAAATGTGTCGGGGTGGGCAGAGTCGAACTGCCGCCGGACGCACCCCATGCGCCCATTCTACCGTTAAACTACACCCCGAGTTATATGAGGGGTCATTTTAACGGCCAAGCTTTTGCTTACCGTTAAACTACACCCCGCTGTTTTCAAAGTATGAAACAATTGTATTTTACAACCAAATACCTTATTCTGCATATATAAATAGTCTTGGATACCAAGATCGCTGACTAATGTCAGTGAAGTTTATCATTAGGTGTAATTAAATTGAAGCTATTAATATGATCAATCCTTCAATACTAGACAGACGGATAAAGTATCTTCAAGTTGCTTTAAACAGCACACTTTCAGAAGCTACCCGAATAATAAAAACGCTTCCGCAAAGTGATCGAATTTTACTCGAGGCAGGAACACCTCTGATCAAACACTACGGCTTAGAAGCAATTAGATTAATAAAAAACCAAAGACCGCAAGCTTACGTAGTTGCTGATCTGAAAGCAATGGACAGAGGTGAAACGGAAGTAATTTTGGCAAGGGAGGGTGGGGCCTCGGCCGCAGTTGCATTAGGACAAGCACCCATAGAAACGATAGACAGTTTCATCGAATCCTGTCAAAGATACGGACTGGACAGCATGGTTGACATGATGAATATCGAGCACCCCATAAAGATCATGCGTAAGCTGAAAAAGCAGCCAAATGTAGTCATTTTACACAGGGGTGTAGATGAAGAAAAATTTAACCGCGACAAACCGGTTCCTTATGTCCAGATAAATAAAGTGCGTGCAAGCTACAATGTTTTAATTGCCATAGCAGGTGGAGATACAATCAGGGAGATCCAAAGAGCGGTTTTTAATGACGCAAACATCGTTGTTGTCTGGAAAGAATTTTATCAAGCAAGCGAACACACAACCCAAATAGCGGAAGAATTTTTAAGAGTTATAAAATAGCTACTTGTGTCCAACTAGATTTTTGAGGCCGTGAAGTACTTCTGTAGGCAAAGCAAAGACAACCGTATTTGAAGGATTCGCGGTTGTCGCCTCAATCGTTTGAAGCGTACGGAGTGAAATTGCACCGGATGCTGACATATGCTCCATTGCTTTTTTGAGATTCTCCGACGCGGCCAATTCCCCTTGGGCTCTGATTATTGCCGCTCTTCTTTCTCTTTCCGCCTCGGCTTGTTTTGCCATCGCACGCTTCATATCTGCAGGTAATTCAATGTCCTGAATTTTAATCGCCGTAACATCAACTCCCCAATCAACAGTTTCTTTGTCAACTATTGCCTTTATCTCCTCGGCAATTTTTATTCTTTCGGTTAAAAGTGTATCCAATTCGACCCCACCTATGACGTCGCGAAGTGCAGTTTGGGCATACTGGGTAACAGCATAAGAATAATCCTGAATTTTTAGTACAGCATCTTCGGGTTTTGTAACTTGGAAATAGACGACAGCATTAATGCCGACAGGGACATTGTCTTTTGTGATTACCTCCTGTTGAGGGATATCGGAAGTTGTAATTCTAATATCCACCTTAATTACCCTCTGGATTACCGGGACAACAAGCCTTAAACCAGGCTGAAGCGTATATGAATAAGATCCCAAAGTGAGTACGATACCGCGCTCATATTGATCAATAACTTTAAGACTCGATAAAAGCAAAAGTCCAACAATAACGAGTAATATTATCAATATCCCCATTTAATTTATAATACCATCTATATGACACACTTTACAAAACCAGTTGCATCACAAACGTTTATGTGATTAGATTGGAAATATACTAGATGAAAATCTCCGAAATCTACGAAATATACAAAATCATACCTTTTTTCTATATAATTGCTTAATGATTAAAGCTGTATTATTTGATCTTGGTGGAGTTTACTTTGAAAACGGGACAAAAAAATTTATCCAAAATTTAAGTGATAAATTAAATATCAGTTTCGCTGAGCTCTACCCTATTTTCCGCGAAGGGAAAAGTCTGGAATACAGAAAAAATAAAATCTCAGGAAAAGATTTTTTTGCATGGGCTTCAAAAAAGCTTGATAACAAAGTTTCACCACAAGAGCTTAATCACCTGTGGGTTTCTCAATACACAGAAATTCCAGGTATCCGAAATATAATTAACGAGCTAAAGTCAAAAGAGATATTAGTAACGGTTCTTTCTGATAATGTTCCTGAAAGAATTGAATATTTGCAACAAAAATATAAATTCCTAGATCTTTTTGATGACGTGGTCTTATCCTATGAGGTCAATCTAACAAAAGCGTCACCGGAAATTTTCAAACTTGCACTTTCAAGGATAGATATTAAACCTAATGAAGCAGTATTTGTAGATGACAGAGAACTAAATCTCCAAGTTGCAGACAAAATGGGAATAAAAACAATATTATTTTCTTCTGTTACGGATTTAAATAATAAAATAAATAATATTTTAAAAGAAGTTTCAAAAGCAGAATAAGAAAATAATTGCGAATTTTCCGGTATAATAGCCTCATGAGAAAGAATTCATTGCAAACTACTTGGGATCTCACACCTCTTTATAAATCAGAAAACGATCCACAGATTGCTTTTGAGCAAAAGAGGGCTGAAAAAGCAGTTGATAACTTCATGAAAAAATGGAAAGGGAGAAAGGATTATCTCGAAAAACCAAGAATATTAAAAAAGGCATTGGATGAATATGAGGAGTATTTTAGAAAATATGGAAACGGCTATAACGTCTCTTATTATTTTCATTTGAGAACTTCACTTGATCAAAACGACACTCAATTAAAAGCAAGAGAAAATAAAATTATTGAATTTTCAAAAAACCTGGAAAACCAAATGCAGTTTTTTGAACTGAATATTGCAAAAATTGATACCAAAACTCAGAAAATGTTTCTCAAAAACAAGGGCTTAGAACCGTATAAACATTTTCTGGAAAGACTTTTTGTCAGGGGAAAACACCTTCTTTCTGAACCCGAAGAAAAAATAATGAATTTGAAATCAACTCCTGCACATTCCAACTGGGTACGCATGACAAACGGATTTTTGTCAAGAGAAGAGGCTGAAGTAATTAACGAGAAAGGTAAAAAAGAAACTAAAACATTTTCAGATCTATTGGGATTGATGAACAGCCAAAATAAAAAAATAAGGGATTCGGCAGCCAAAGAATTTAACTTCATTCAAAAAAAGTATGTTGATGTTGCTGAACACGAACTTAATTCTATTATTCTGGATAAAAAGATAAATGACGAATTGCGCGGATTTGATAGACCGGACAAATCAAGGCATATTGGAGATGATGTTGACACTGAAGTTGTAGATGTTTTGGTTAATACAGTGAGTAAATATTTTGATATTTCAAAAAGATATTACAAGCTGAAAGCAAAACTTCTTGGTGTCCCAAAATTAAAATATCACGAAAGAAATGTAGAAATCGGAAAAGTAAGCAGAAAATATCAATTTGATGAGTCCGTGGATATTCTCTCAAGAGTTTTTGCAAATCTTGATCCTCAGTTTGCTAATATTTTTAATGATTTTGTAAGCGAAGGCAGGTTAGATGTCTTTCCGAAAAAGAGTAAATACAGCGGTGCGTTTTGTACATACGGACTGATCACGCAACCCACCTACTCACTTCTTAACTGGACCAATAAACTCAATGACGTTTTGACCTTTGCTCATGAAATGGGGCATGGCATAAATTTTGAACTTATTAAGGCGAATGAAAACTCACTAAATTTTGGGATAACAGTTACAACGGCAGAGGTTGCAAGTACTTTTATGGAGGATTTTGTTTTGGAAGAGTTGAAAAATGAGGCGGATGATGAGATGAGGTTGGCATTATCCATGATGAAATTAAATGATGACATTTCTACAATCTTTAGGCAGGTTGCGCTGTATAACTTTGAACTGGAACTTCATAAAAAGATCCGCGAGGTCGGATATTTAAGTAAAGACGAGATAGGAAAAACTTTTCAAAAACATATGTCATCTTTTATGGGAGATGCAGTTGAACAATCTAAAGGATCCGAAAATTGGTGGGTCTACTGGTCACATATCAGGATGTTTTTTTATGTTTATTCTTATGCAATGGGATTGCTGATTTCTAAATTCTTACAAGCATCTGTCAAAAAAGATCACAAATTCATCACAAAGGTTAAAGGTTTCCTATCAACCGGTCTTTCCGAATCACCAAAAGAAACATTTTCAAAATTAGGGATAGACATTACACAAAAAACTTTCTGGGAAAAAGGCTTATCAGAAATCGAAACCCTCTTAACTGACACCGAAAAACTGGCAAAGAAATTGGGGAAAATTTGATGACTAATGATCTGGAAAAGTTTTTGAAGTTTATCTCGGTTGCCGAAAAACTAAAGAAAATTGAGCGTTTTAAAGGACAGTTTTACTGGAGAGATTATCCCAAGCTCACTAGATACGAGTCTGTTGCAGACCATTCATGGAGATTGGCGCTTCTAATTCTACTTTTTAAGAACAAACTCCCTAACAAGTTTGACGTTGAGAAAGCTTTGACAATGGCAATAATACATGACCTGCCGGAAATCTTTGCCGGAGATGCAAGTCCCATGGGAAAAGAAGGGACCGGAAAGGACACTCACGCATTTAATAAAACAGAAAAGAAAAAAAGATCTGTTTCTGAGAAAAAAGCTGCAAAAACTATATTTAACCTACTTCCTGATAAGGAATATAACAGATTGTATAAACTATGGCTGGATTATGAAAAACAGGAAAGTATTGAATCTAAGATAGTTAAGGGATTGGACAGATTGGAGTGTATGTTGCAGGTTTTTCAATACAGAGGTGGTTACTTATTTAAAAAACACAAAGATTTTACAGTTAAATACGGTCAGGAGCACTCAAAAGTAAATGCAAGCGTTAACAAATTCGGAAAGCTCATCGCAAGCAAAATTGAGAATAAGTATATAGAATTTAAAAAAGACTAAAGTAAATTTTATGCTACGCGTTCTTTCAAAGCAGAATAAAATTTTTGAAGATAGTCTTCTGCACGATCCCAGTGATGTTCGCCATATCCACGCTCGGCAAGATTTCGCTCAACATTTGCCAACACCCGAAGGTGTGCTGCTTTGGCTGCCTGGAAAAGAGAGATCCTGTAAACTTCCGCATAATACTGGCGGGCACTCTCTTCTGCATCGGCCGACTGCTGCAAACTTTCCTTTTCACTAAGATCTTGCAATAACTTAACTTCCAATGAAGCAGCAAGTGAAGGTTCAAAGGCAAGTTTTACTTCATCTTTAATAAGTTTATAAAACTTTTTCAAAGGAATCTTCGCCTTTTCCCACTGCCTTTCTTCACCTCTCAAAACCGCTTTTGTCATATATTTTGCAGCTTCAATTGATAATTCTTTGGAGAGCCCAAATTGTTCTTTAAGGTGCTGCATGGCATAATCTCTAAACCTTGTCCCTTCGGGAATTTTCCTCAATCTCCACCAATTAAGCTCCAAGTTGGCGACAAGTTCAGGCTTAAATTTAAAATGCCCAACGTTGTCTTTTGCACCAAATCTTCTCCTTCTTCTTGAGTAATCGATAATTGCAGCTTTCAGCTTTTCGGGAGAGAAGTCGGGAAGATGTGATTCCTCAAAGTAAAACTCCGTATAAACCATCTGCCAGGGAAGATATCCACTTGTTCTTTGCTCACCGGAAGTTCTTATAAATAAATCCGGGTTCGGATATGGTTGACCTGCTGTGTCAAGATAGGAATCAAAAAGTTTCTCATCAATTTTTTCCGCTTCGATATTGTCCAAAACAATTCTTTTAACAGCTCTTAATATCTCGTCTCTTCCACCATAATCCAAGGCAAGGTTTAAAATGTATTTAGTATTATTCTCAGTTTCTTTTTCAGCTTTTCTAATCATGCTCATTAGATCACGCGGCAACTTATCTTTCCTACCAATATGATGAAATCTCACACCTTCTTCCTTAGCTTCATCCAAAGATTCTTTGATCGTCCTTTTAACAAGATCAAAAATCTTCTTTTTTTCCATGCACGGCCTTTTCCAATTCTCAGTAGACCACCCCCAAACAGTCAAAGTGTGAATTCCCCAATCGCGAGTTGTACGAATCAGTTTCTTTAATGCTTCAGCGCCATATTCATGGCCTTTTGTAACAGGAAGCCCGCGCGACCTTGCCCACCTGCCGTTTCCATCAAGAATTAGTGCAATGTGATCGGGAACAATCGTACCGCGGGGTAATTTTACATTCATCTTCACTTTTCGAGGCATGGGAAAATTATAACACGAAGCCCGTCTTTCTAAAAACAGGTTTACACAATATAATATGGAAGATTATGGATAAATCAATACACCCGGCAATAAAAATACTGGAAAAATATAAAGCGTTTGTCTGGCCCGAACTAAGATACTACCTTACACCGCCCAAATACCCAAAATTATTTAAGATCCCCGATTCATACAAAAAAGAGGTAGAAAATGCATATTGGAGATTGATTAATGAATATCCCGAAAGAAAGGGTAAATACGTTCGCCCAGCAATAGTGCTTTTGGTTTGCGAAGCCCTCGGAGTTGATAAAAGTAGAGCTTTAAAAACCGCCGCGGCAATGCAAGTTTCGGAAGAATGGCTGCTAATTCATGACGATTTTGAGGACAACTCAACAACAAGAAGGGGTAAGCCAGCCCTTCATAGAGTTTATGGAAACGGATTGGCTGTAAATACGGGGGACGCGCTTCACATAATCATGTGGAAAATTCTTCTGGATAATTTTGAATTATTAGGTAGAAAAAAAGCGCTAAAGGTTGCAAACGAGTTTTATATTATGCTTTCAAGAACTGCGTTGGGGCAAGCAGTAGAAATAAAATGGATGGTAGAAAACAAAATGAAACTTGATGATAAAGATTGGTTTTTCATTGCCGATGGAAAAACCAGTTATTACACCATGGCGGGGCCTGCCAGGCTTGGTGGAATTATCGGCGATGCTAATGCGGAACAACTTGAGAAACTTTCAGAATTTGGATTATACCTAGGCAGGTGTTTCCAGTTAGTAGATGATTTGTTGGACGTTACCGGTGACTTTTCCGGATTAAAGCAAATGGCTAATGATATTTATGAAGGAAAAAGAACATTAATTCTGGGTCATCTCACTCGTCAAGTTTCAAGCAAAGACAAAGAAAAACTAAAAAACATTCTAAAAAAGGGCAGGGATGAAAAAAGCGAAGAGGAAGTTAAATGGGTTATCAAAAAAATGCACAGTTACGGTTCAATTGACTATGCGTGGAAAATTGCAAGAAAACTCAAAGATGATTCGTTAGTAATTTTTGATAAAAAACTGCAGTTTTTAAAAGATGAAGGTGCACGGTCTAAAATTAGAAAACTCGTTGAGTTTATACTAGAAAGAAAGCACTAGAAAAAAACAGATATTTTAAAAGAAAGGTCTAACTTTTATGAATTTGATATTTGACTTTGATGGAACAATTTGCGACAGCATTCCTCCATCAGTGGATGTCACCAATGAAATCTGTATAGAAATGGGGTACAAAAAAACCAGTATAAAGGAACTTAAAAAGCTTGGCATCAAGGGCTTAATTAAATCAAGAAAGATTCCCCTCTATAAAATCCCCAAGATCATGTCGATATATAGACAGAAGATCGTAACTATTTACGAACACGCTCAACCATTTAATGAAATTGGGCACGTACTTAAAGAACTTTCGGGAAAACACACTCTTGGAATTTTAACTTCAAACAAAACCGAAATCGTTCAAAAATTTCTAGATAGATACAATTTAAAATATTTCGACTTTATTTACTCTGAAAAGGCCCTTTTTGGTAAAGATAAAAAACTTAAAAAAATCTTCTCAAAGTATAAATTTAAAAAAGATGAGACATATTACATAGGTGACGAAACCAGGGACATAGAAGCAGCTAAAAGACAAGAATTAAAAACGATAGGGGTAACATGGGGTATTGAGTCAAGACAATTATTGAAAAAATCAAATCCCGACATCATTATCTCAAAACCGGAAGTATTGTTAGAAATGCAACTTTAATCTAAAACTTCAATTTTTAATTTTGACCCGCGACAAGAGTACCCTTTATAATCTTACCCCACACTGCTCTAGTTAATTCATCCTTTCTTGTTCCATTAATAATCAAGGTCGGAATTTTTTTCTGTGCAATTTTTAACGCTTCTTCTACTTTATGAAGCATTCCTCCGGTTACGTCAATCCCTTCCGATTTACCAATTTGTCGCTTCAACCTATTGAATTTGTCTATAGAAATCTTCTTAACAGTTTCCCCTGTCTCATCATACACCCCGTCTGTTATGCCACAATAAATAATCTTGACAGAATTATAATTGCTGCGGAATTTTAAAGCTAAGTAATTTAATATTTTTTCCGTTGAGAGAATATTACAGCCTTTTTTTGTGTCAAATGTCACATCACCATAAACGACAGGTAACATTCCTAGTTCCAAACTTTGTAACAAAGAGTCTAAAAAGGCAGTTTTAATTTCTCCATTATCCGTTATCAATAAACTTGAAGGACTAAATGAAATAGCATTTTCACCCGCTTTTATCAATTCATTAACCACTATCCTATTAAGTCTTGCAGCGGCATCTTGAACTTCTGCAATTCCTTTAAGACTCTTATTATTTACAACTCCCCTTTGTGTTTCATATTTTTTAGCAGGGTAGTGGGGAAACGAACCTCCGCCATGTCCTACTATAAAAGTATGGTTTTTTCTGGAGAGACCGCGAATTTCTTTGCATAATCTTTTTAAAATGCTAAGGCGCGGATTATATGGAGTTTTCTTATCGGTAATAAGACTACCCCCAAGTTTAATTAGAAATAATTTTTTCATATCAGAAAAGATGCTTATTTACCAAGCGTGCGCCAATCGCCGGTTTATTGATGATGACGAATTTAACTTCGGTTAATCTTTTAATTCTCGATGCAACCTTTTTTGCATCTTTTGATCTGCAAATTATATGAACGTTTGGTCCTGCATCCATTGTATAATAAACCTGAATCCCAATTTCTCTCATCGTGTTAATTTTATCAATTACTTCCAACGTCCCCTTATTCCAATAAAAAATTGCAGGTTTTGAAGTCATGGCAATTACATGCAATTCAATTGCTTCTTCTTCCAACAACTCCCCAAATTTTTTAAAATTTTTTTCTTTTAATGCTTTTGTTATTTCCCTTATTCTCTTTATTAAATTCTTCTGTCTCATCCTGAAAAAAGGACTAGTCAAAACGAGTGCATGTCCTTCGCTTGAGCTTTTTTTCTTAGCCTCAGTTTCAACAACCGCAACTAAATCTCTTAAGTCCCAGTGATTAACAGCCGCAATTTGTTGAGCATATGAAGATTTATTATCCTTTCCTTTATTCCACTTAGTAAAGCCATCAATAATTGACCGCGCTGCCGATCCCGATCCCAAACGAGCCAAAATTGACAATTCCTGTTGAGAAAAATCCAATCCTGAAGCCTTACTCGCCGCTAAGGCTAACGCAGAAAAACCTGAAGCGGATGATGCTATTCCGGCATCGGATGGAAAGTTGTTTTTGGAAACCACTTTAACTCCCCAAGGTATTTCTGATTTTTCTCTGACTAAGTCAACTATCCTCAATACTCTGAATTTTTTTTCATCTTTTATTTCTTTACCGTTTAGATAAACTTTATCACTTCTGAATCGAGGATTAAATTCAACAGTAGTTGTTGTTATACAACCGCTCAGATTCATAGATAGAGAATCGTTAAAAGGGATATTTAATCGCGGATTTTTCTTGCCCCAATATTTGATAAAGGCAATATTTGCCGGCGATTTTGCAGTATTTTTAAATTTATTCATCTTCAGCCTACAGCCACTCTTTATTATCTGCATTTTATCAATTATCTTGATTTCTTCAACTTTAATTTGGTTTTGACGATTAGCTAATTTTAGTAATACAATATTAGTCACCTAAATGAAAAAGTCTCCACACAAATCATTCGTGATTGCGTACAAAAGCATTGCATTGCCTTTAATGAAATTTATTATTAAAAGGCTTGGGGGTAATCAAGAGGTTGCAGAAGAAGTATTTGCAAAAACCGTTAGCGCCTCATGGCAAGGATGGAGTCGTTTTGAACATAAATCAAAGTTTTTTACCTGGATTTGCAGAATAGCTTTAAATAAAATTGCTGATTACTACCGTGAAGAAGTTCACGGAAATTCCGTTATCGTTGCACCTTTTTTGGAAGAGATTGCTCAAGCCGAATGTAATGATCTTACTCCTGAGGAAAAATTAATTCTCGATGAGATGAGGATATCCGTCCGCGCATGTCTTGCGCTATTACCCAAGGATAAAAGGAAGCTTTTATACCTGCGCTACTGGAAAGACATGACAATCGTTCAGATCGCAAAAAGATTTAATGTAAACGAAAGATCGGTTGAAGGAAAAATTTACCGTGCCAAACAAAAACTTAAAGATATACTAGACGTAGAATATCCGGAAATTTATAAAGCATACGAAAAGGCTAACAAAGAGAATTCCTGACAAGTTTTGTATTTTTGAGTTCATTTATATCTTTAGCTCCGACGGCGAACATAGCAACTTTCAGTTCAAGTGCATATTTTTCAATAAGTTTCTCAACCACTTCATTTGAAGAAAGTGCTGCTTTTGCAAATGGCGTTGCAATTCCTGCCAGATCCGCCCCAAGTGCTAAAGATTTAGCTATATCTGACCCATTTCTCACCCCACCACTTCCTAAGATTGTAATGGGTGAATGGTGTTTAGCGTTTAGTAACTTATTAAATTTCCTACAATTTTTTATTGACTCAGTTGTTGAAATACCCCATTGGCTGAAGATTGCCGCAAGTTCTCTATCCGCTTTTCCCCTTAAACCTTCTACCATTGCCCAGTTTGTTCCGCCCCAACCGGCTGTGTCAAAAATCCTCACGCCTACCTTATATAACCTTTTTACTACACTTTCCGATAAACCAAAGCCAACCTCTTTAGCAATAACAGGAACCGATAATTTACTGACAATCTTTTCCAACTTACCCAAAAGCCCCTTCCAATTTCTGTCGCCTTCGGGTTGAATGATTTCCTGAATGGGATTTATGTGCACAACCAAAGCATCTGCTCCAACCATATCAACGCATTTTTGGAATTCATTTAAACCATAGCCGTAATTTAGTTGGACTAAACCTATATTTGCCATCAGTGGAACGTCTGGTGCAAATTTTCTTACTTTGAAAAGATCTTCCAAATCATGATTTTCAATAGCTAATCTCTGGCTTCCCACACCCATCGGGATATTAAATTTTTGTGCAGCCTTTGCGAGATTGATATTAATATTTTTTCCTTCTTTAAGCCCTCCTGTCATACAGGAAATAAAAAAGGGGAAATTAACTTTTTTTCCGAGAAATTGAGTATTTAACCGGATATCATCAAAGTCAATTTCAGGAAGTGCGTTATGAATGAATCTATACGAAGGAAAACCGGCATCTCCAACTTGCGAAGAAGGTAATAATACTAATCTCAAGTGATCTCTTTTTCTTTTTGTAATCCTATCTTTTTCTGCCACCTGATTTGAATATTTGTCGTTAATTATCGTTTTGGACTTTGTCTTTTACGCCTGGCTTTTCCACCCATATCTATTTTTCTTCTTTCTCTTTCTCTAGGATCGCGTTTCAAAAGCCCCGCCTTTTTAAGGGCACTTCTAAAATCCTTGTCTGCCTTCGCCAAAGCTCTTGCAATTCCGTGTGTTACAGCTTCAACTTGGCCGTTTTTACCCCCACCCACAACTTTCGCTGTTACATAATATTTGTCAGTCGCTTCAACTACACGCATAGGCTTTTTCCAGATTTCAGCGTCATTCAAATTAACAAAATATTTTTCAAAAGCCACGCCATTTACAAGATTCTCCCCTTTTCCTCTATAAAGCCTTACCCTTGCTGAGGCAGACTTTCTTCTACCAACCGCATACACATAATTTTTTAAATTTTTAGTTTTTCTTGCCATCTAATTACTTTTTGCTCACGACAAGACACTTATGAGCTACTTTCCTTTCTAATTCTATCGTCATATGGATGAACTTCGTTCTTATATACTTTTAATCTTGCGAGTCTTTTTGCTTTAAGCCTATTATCGGGAAGCATACCGGAAACAGAATGAATAATCACCTTTTCAGGTGCTTTGTCCTTCATCTTAGCAAAAGTCACTTCTTTAAAACCTCCAGGATAGCCCGAATGACTTTTATAAGTTTTTTGCATTGCTTTTCTTCCAGAAAGCTCAATATCTTTTGCATTTATCACAACAACGTAATCTCCCGCATCTAAATGATCCGCATAAGTTACCTTGTGCTTTCCAATGAGTAACTTAGCAATATAGGTTGAAATCCTTCCTAGTATTTTACCTTTGACATCAACAAGATGCCAATTCCTTTCGATATCTTTTGAACTCGGCTGGTATGTTTTATTATTCATAATTGTTGATCTCTCAATAATATAGTAGCGCTATGTTCGCCCCTAACACCAATCATTTTTGATAATTCAAAATTCCGGCAGTTAGTGTTATTTATTTTTATCCGCCTTCGTTTTTTTACTTAACAATCGCTTGGTATTTTTCGGCTTGCTAGTCTTTGTTTCCGGTTTTTTGCTTTTTTTAACCTTCTTCTTGGATTGCTTAACGTATCTTTCAGTACTCTCCGTCCATTCAAGTCTGACCATTTGCGCATTGTCTCCCCTTCTCCTGGGTAGATTTACAAGTCTCGTAAAACCATTCTTTTTTGATAAAAATGCGGAGGCTACGTTCTTGATCAAAAATACAGTTGTTATTCTGTCATTTCCCAAAATCGAATACAACATTCGTCTGGAAGCAACGCTCTTTTCTTTAGCTAGAGTTACAATTTTTTCAATTTCAGGCTGTATCGCCTTCGCTTTAGCTCTAGTTGTCTTGATTTTTCCATCCATAACCAAAGCGCGCGTTAATGATCTAAAAAGAGCACGCCTAGTACTAGAATCTCTTGAAAGTTGTCTTCCAAAAACCTGCTTTTTCATATTATTAAGCGGAAAAAGGTTTTATTCCTTTCTCTCCTAAGGCAGCTTCAATTACCTTTACGGACTTTTCACCTAAGTTTCTAACTTTTACCAAGTCTTGCCTTTTCGCGCCTACCAAATCCTCTACAGTTTCATAACCGGATTTAAGAAGGGCATTTGCCACTCTCGTCGGTAATCCAATCTCTTCTACCGAAAGCTTACCTACTGGACCATATAAATCCTTTTTCTCTTCCTTCTCCTTAACAACCTTTTTTGGTTCAACTATTTGACTATAATAGGAAATCAATATCTTCGACGCTTTAACAACAGCATCCTTTATGTCAATCGTACCGTCGGTCCAAACTTCCAGGGTCAGCTTATCGTAATTTGTAAGCCTTCCAACACGGGTTTCTTCTACTTTATAATTTACTCTAGTAATTGGTGAGAATGATGCATCTAAAGGAATAGCTCCTATCTCGGAAGTTGGTCTTTCCTCAGCGGGAGAATATCCTACCCCACAAGTAATTTCCAATTTAGCTTCCAGTTTTGAACCCTTCGCTAAATCCGCTAAAATAAATTCCGGATTGGCAACATGCACCTTTCCTTCTGTTTTAATATCTCCGGCTTTTACCTGACCACCGGATGCGGACAACGTTGCTTTTGACAATTTATCGGATTCACAAGAAAAGCGTACCTTTTTAAGATTAAGAATGAACTCTACTATATCTTCCTTCATTCCCTTCAAGGTAGAAAATTGATGTTTAACACCTGAAATTTTCACCTGGGTAATAGCAGCACCAGGTAAACTCGTCAAAAGCACCCTTCTTAAAGAATTTCCAATTGTATTTCCGTAACCTTGCTCAAGAGGCGAAAAAACTAGTTTTCCATAGTTTTCCTTTTTTTCTACCTCTTTGATTTCAAAAATTGGTTCATTTACCAAAATAATCACCTCCCTTTAATAAAACAGGATTTAACGCTTAACGAAACCCTGTAGATTTTACAGCATTATCAACAAACATCTTAATTACCGCGAATAGAATTCAACAATATCCTGTTCTGAAATCGGCTCAGTAATATCTTCTCTCTTTGGCAAAGCCGCAATATTTCCTGCAGCAGCTTTACTTTTCAGCCACGAGGGAACTTTCTTGTCACCAGCTTCCAATAGCTTTTTTACGTAAGGAATTTTTTGCGACTTAGACGATAATACCACAGTATCACCAATTCTTACTTGATATGAGGGAATGTTTACTTTTACCCCATTCACAGATACTTGCCTATGAGAAACCAGTTGTCTAGCTGCAGCTCTTGTCGGCGCAAAACCAAGTCTATAAATAACATTATCTAGCCTCCTTTCAAGCAAAACCAAAAAAACTTCTCCCGTATTTCCTTTGGATTTTAATGCCTTTTGAACATAATTCTTAAATTGTTTTTCCATAAGTCCGTATATTCTTTTGACTTTCTGTTTCTCTCTAAGCTGTCTTCCATACTGAGATCTGTTACGAAAACCTTTCGGACCATGTATACCTGGCGGAACATTAAGGCGTGTTAATTTTGCGCCTTTACCAAAAAGATCCGCTCCTTCACGTCTTGATAATCTGTCTTTCGGTCCTGTATATCTTGCCATAATATTAAATACTAATTATTAGTGATTAGAGACTAAACTTTTTCTAAACCAAAGCCTTTTTAAAGCTAGTCCCTAACACCTTTCCTAGGCACGCCTTTTCTTCTTAGGTCTGGGACCATTATGAGGAATCGGCGTTACATCCGCGATAAGAGCAATCTTTACACCTGCCGCTCTAATCGCACGAAGCGCCGCATCCCTTCCCGGCCCAGGACCTTTTACATAAATTTCCACTTCGGATAAATCGTTTGTTTCCTTAACTTTCCTCAAAACCTTTTCAACAGCTGTTGTAGCCGCAAACGGGGTTGATTTTCTTGTACCCTTAAAACCTGAGTTGCCGGAAGAACTCCAACCCAAAGTATTTCCTTCTTCGTCTGTTACTGTAACCAATGTATTATTGAAAGATGCCGAAACAAACACCTTTCCCCGCTTAGTATTAACTGTAAACCTTTTTTTCTTTGTTTGTTTTTTTTGTTTCATCATAAGCTAACTATTAACCCTTTTTTTCTTGAGTTTGCATCTTGGCTAACATTTCTTTTTTGAATGCACCAACAGTTTTTCTCTTGCCTCTTTTAGTTCGTGCGTTTCTTCTTGTCCTTTGACCTCTTACCGGTAAATTTCTCGCATGTCTTATTCCTCTGTATGAACCTATTGTTCTGGCTCTTTGAATGTTTGCCTTAATCTGTCTTATCAATTCACCCTCTACAGGATTTTTCTCCAGACTATTGACAATCCTTGTAAGATCATCCGGATTAATCTCGGAAAGCCTTTTACTCGGATCCAGAGAAAGAGATTTTATAATTTTTTTAGACAACGACCACCCTATACCTTTAATGTGTGTCAAGGCATAATCCAATTTCCAATTATCCTGCAATTCGACTCCTGATATTCTAGCCATAAAAATATTTATAAGATATATAAAACTTAATATTTTTACCCTTGACGTTGTTTATGCCTGGGATTCCGACAAATGACATAAATAACTCCCTTTCGCTTTACAATCTTACAATCCCTACACCTTTTTTTTACTGATGATGCAACTTTCATATATTTATTAAATTCCTTAGCGAAATCCACAAATTTTGATCATGGATAAGCAAGAATCCTTAATTACCGGTAAAATATCATGATCATGCAGATCTTCTATTGTCTTAATTTCTGGATAACCCTCCCTCTTTCATTATCGTATTTTGTCATCTCAATTATTACCTTATCTCCAGGGAAAATCCTTACATACCTTCTTCTTAAGCTTCCTTTCAGAGTTGCTAGTATTATCTTTCCATCATCAACTTCTACCCTGAACATTGTATTGGGCAGACTTTCTACAACAACCCCTGAAATCCTTGTAAAACCGCTTTTATCCATTTCTTCCACAAGCAAAAAAATAAGCTAACAATTACAGCCTCCTTCAAAACCAGTTAGGCATTAACAATCTAAACTCCGGATTATTGAATCCCGAGCTGACAGTGGGTTTTTGAATCAGCCTCAACTACATTAGCTTTATGTCAGAACTAAAGTACCTTTTTTTGTAACTGCTACCGTATCTTCGAAAAGTGCTGTTATTGTATCATCTGAACTTGATATTGTCCACCCATCACTCTCCAAACTTACATCGCCTGAGCCTTTTGAATACATTACTTCTATAGCAATAACCAGACCTTCCTCTATCCGGGGTGAAAAAGGGCGCATTTTCGCATCAGCAAAACACGGAATCTGCGGATCCTCGTGCAGCTCTCTGCCAACTCCGTGCCCAACAAGAGCTCTAATAGGCGAATACCCAGCCTTCCTGATTACTGTTTCAATTGCATGAGAAATGTCATAAATTCTATTCCCCAACTGCGCACTTTGTATTGCTTTTTTAAGAGCTTTTTCACCAGCAGCAAAAAATCTCTGATTCTCACTTTCTAGATAAATACCCTTCGAAAACGAAGTGTCTGTATGAAAACCACGGTAATAAACACCCACATCAACACTCACCAAATCACCTTTTTTAAAAATGATCTCTTTTTTGGGAATACCATGAACTATACCCTCATTAACATTTACACAGGTTGACCATTCATAATCAGGTACCATTTTAAAAGAGGGTTCACAATTAAGTTTTTTAATCATGTAGGTCGCCAAGGCCTCTATTTCATAAGCACTAACTCCTACATTTACTTTTTCCCTTAGTCTCTCTTTTGTTTCAGCAAGCCGCTTTCCCCCCTCAACCATTATATTTATTTCTTCCTTTGTCTTTAAAATAATTCCCTTATTCATTTTATTTCTTTAAGCTTTTTTAAAATGTCGTCAAATATTACCTTAATAGGCCTTGCGGCATTGATTCTTATCAGCTTGCCGTTAGATTGTAAGTAGTCTATAAGTTTTTTTGTATTGTCTTCATAGTACTCAAAACGTACTTTTATAGACTTTGGTTTGTCGTCTTCTCTTTGTACCAATTTTCCACCACAACTGCATAATCCGGATTTTTTCGGAGGATCTGTAATTAAATTATAAATTTCACCACACTTTTCACAGATCCTTCTAGAGGAAAGCCTTTTGATAGCTTCCATTTCATCGATATCCAGTGAAACAACCGCATCAATATCATCACCTTTTAACTTCAAAAAATTCTCAAGAGCCTTATACTGGGATATAAACCTCGGAAAACCTTCAAAAAGAATGTTACTGAAATCCGGTTTTACTTTATTAAGGTGATCCAGAGCATACATTGTCATTTCCTCCTCCGGAATAAGTTTTCCTGAGTTTATTATCTTTCTTATTCTCAAATCTCTTTTTGCTAAATCGCGTGATAGCTTACCTGTTTGAAAATGAAACAGTTTAAGTTTCTTTGAAAGTAAATTCGCTTGTGTTCCCTTGCCTGAGGCTGGTGCTCCTAAAAGAACTACATTCATAATTAATCACAAAAAGGTTTCGTAGCGTTTCATTACAAGTTGAGCTTCCATTTCACGAATCAACTCGAGAACGACAGAAACAACAATCAAAATACCGGTACCCCCAATAGCCAGATTAGCTACACCTATAACGTTCTGAAAAAGCGAAGGTAGTATCGCAATAAGACCTAAAAATGTTGCACCGACTAATGTAATTCTATTAAGAATACCGTTTAAATACTTAGAAGTTTGCTCACCAGGCCGGATACCCGGAATAAAACCTCCGGATTTTTGCAGATTTTCCGAAATACGATCGGGATTAAAAACAACTGACGTGTAAAAATAAGTAAATCCAAAAACTAAAAGGAAATAAACAAGGTTATATGTCACGGACGTCGGATCAAAAAGAGCAGTAACCTTAGCGGAAAGACTGCTTAATCCAGCATTAGGAACGGCTTGCAGAAATTGTCCTAAAAGTGAAGGTAGCATTACCAATGAAACTGCAAAAATGATTGGAATTACACCGGCTTGATTTAAGCGCAATGGTATATATGAAGAAGAAAGACCCATTCTTCCTACTCGTCTTGCATAAGAAACCGGTACCTGGCGTGTAGCTTCATTCATAAACACAATAACCCCGACAATAAACACCGAAATCACTAGAAATATTATGACCTTGATAATATCTTCACTACTGATTACGGTCAAAGACTGACCTAACACAACCGGCATCCGCGCAATAATGCCTGCAAAAATAAGAAAAGAGATACCATTAGAAATACCATATTCCGTAATCAATTCTCCCATCCAAACCGAAAGCATCGTCCCTGCCGTCATGGTTAAAATAAGTGCGATTAAAGCAAGGGGCGAGAGTGAGGGAATAATACCTTGGCTTTTCAAAAGAACATACATTCCAAAAGCTTGCAATACAGCGAGAGGTACGGTTAAAAATCTGGTGTATTGGTTTATTTTCTCCTGACCGATTTCTCCTTCCTTTGAAAGTTCCTCGAGCGAAGGGATAACATACGTTAAAAGCTGCATTATTATGGACGCATTAATATAAGGCGTCAATCCAAGAGCCATTACTGAAAAATTAACAAGAGTTCCTCCGGAAAAGACATCCAATAACGACAGTAAGGGACTTCCCAAAAACAGAGCTTGGAGAGATGATTTGTCAATACCGGCAGCCGGAATATGAGCCGTAAGTCTAAAAACAGCCAAGATGGCTGCAGTGATAATCATTTTCTTCCGTATATCAGGAGATTTTACGGCTTTTGAGAAAAAGTGAATTACCTGGTTAAACATATAAAAAGCCAAAGATTAAAAAACAGTCTAAACTAACCGGACTAAACATTTGTTAAAACATTTCCACCAGATTTCTCTATTACTTTTGCTGCTGAGTTTGAAATCGGAACTGCAATAGTAAACTTTTTGCTGACTTTATCATTTCCTAATATTTTCACTCCGTACTCCTTGGCATCCTTATCGTTTACGATTCCATGTTTTACTAATGTGTCTAAGTCAACTTTTATTCCGGCAGGCAAAACATTTAAATATTTCGTCTTGATGATCAAAGGTTTTTTTCTAGCTTGAAATTTACCCTTACCGCGCCTTAGGGGAAGTCTTTTTATGAGAGATTTTCTGACTTTTACTCCCTCAAACAAAATGCCGAGACTTTTTCTCGATTTCTGGCCTTTCTGACCACGGCCGGACGTGTGGCCACCTTTACCGCTACCGTAGCCACGTCCCACCCTTTTCTTCCGCTTATGAACCACCTTTATTAGATTTGTCATTTTTCTTTAAGAATTTTCTTTCTCATATCAATTTTTGCAATAGTTTTCAAAGCTTTCATGCAAGCATAAACATTAGAGGCTTTATTTTTAGTTCCAAGGATTTTTCCAACAGCATCTCTTACTCCGGCAGACTCAAGAACTACCCTGATTGGCCCTCCTGCGATTATTCCTGATCCCGGAGGGGCAGGTTTTAGAATTATCCTGGCTGCAGAAAATTTTTCTTCGACCGAAAAAGGAATTGTCGTTCCCCTAAGTGGTATTCTTATCATTTTTCCTTTTGCCGATTCAATGGCCTTTCTTATAGCACCCGATACATCAAGTGCTTTTGATAAACCAACTCCTACCCTTCCTTTTCTATCGCCAATTACCACAAGAGCAGAAAATCTTATCGTATTTCCACCCTTTGTCTTTTTTGAAATTCTTCTTATATCGATAACCGTTTCCTCAAACTCTTTTACTTCAAAGTTTCCGTATCCCATTAAAATTTAAGACCCCCTTTCCTTGCACCATCAGCCAGAGCAGCTACTCTACCGTGATATTTATAACTTCCTCTGTCAAAAACAAGGTTTGTAATTTTCATTTTAAGTGCTTTTTTTGCCAAAAGTTCGCCAACTAAACCGGCTATTTCCTTCTTTTGATATTTTTTTTGAACCGATGATTTATCTAACTTTTTATCCAACTCTATTTTCTTTTTGTCAGCTCTTTTTTGTTTAAGGTCAAGAATCTCCAAATCACTCGCTGAAACCATAGTTATTCCTTTTTCATCGTTGATAATCTGGGCATATATATGTTTACCCGATCTGAATACGGACAACCGTGGTTTATCCATAGCACTGAGCATTCTCGACCTTACTCTTTTTTTTCTCCTGTCCTTTTTTATATTTGAATCTATCATTCTCATAATATTTTTTAAGATACAGCTCCTTGTGCTTTTGCTGCTTTTCCGGCTTTACGCCTCACAACCTCGTCTTTATATTTAATTCCTTTTCCTTTGTAGGGTTCCGGCGGACGTACTCTGCGGATCCTGTCAGCAATAAGCCCCACCAATTCCTTATCTATCCCTTCAACCGTAATTTCTGATTTCTCAACCTTAAAAGTAACCCCTTCAGGCGCTTCGATCTTAACCGGATGGGAGTAGCCAACATTTAATATCAAAAACTTATCGGATACTTCAGCCCTAAAACCTGTACCTACCATCTCCAGTGTTTTTATCCATCCTTCAGTTACCCCTCTTACCATATTGGCAATTATTGCTCGGGTTGTTCCATGCAACGCCTTAGTTTCCAAATCGCCATCCAGAGCCTTGACCATTAAAAGATTGTTATTTTCTTCAATCGCAATTTTTTTTGGTAAGTTGAAATTAAGGCTTCCTCTAACCCCTTCGATCGTAATTTTCCCCCCATCGAGAGTGATTTTTACACCTTCAGGTATTTCTATAACCTTTTTCCCTAGTCTGCTCATAAATTTAAACCTTATAAAATCTCTACTATTATTTCTCCGCCTAACTTTTTCTTGAGTGCTTCCCTTGAGGACATAACTCCCGCCGGAGTAGACACTATAAGAACGGTTGGCTTTTTTATCTTTTCCAATTCCTCATATTTAGCATAAACCCTCAAGCCCGGTTTAGAAACTAATTTAATATCAGTAATTACAGGCTCTTTTTTCTGATAACTTAAATTTACACTCAATGAATCATGACTTACTTTGATGTCGCGCAAATATCCCTCCTTAACCAAACTTTTCGCAACACTGATAACAAATTTATTCTGAGGAACAATAACCGTCTTTTTTCCGGCCAAATTAGCGTTTTTAATTCTTATTAAAAAATCTCCTACAGGATAATTATTCATATTACTTACCTCTCTACCGCCCCAAAATACGGTTTTTAGTTACCAACTGGCCTTTCTAACCCCGGGTATTTCACCCTTATGGGCATATTCTCTGAAACACAATCTGCAAAGACCAAATTTTCTCATATAACCCCTAGAACGCCCACAGATACGACACCTGTTTCTGTACCTAATTTTATATTTAAGTTTTTTTGTTTCTCTTACAATTTTCGATGTTTTTGCCATAATATTATCTGTTATTAGTTACTCTTCGTTTGTTATTTTTTCAAAAGGCATACCTAGTAATTCCAGCATGCGCTTACTGGTTTTTGCATTTTTCGCATTCGTGCTAATAGTTACCTCCAAACCCCTAGGTTGACTTTTGGCAAAGTCTATTTCAGGAAATACTATGTGCTCAGTTATACCTAAAGTATAATTACCGAATTTATCAAAACTTTTTAAGGGTACGCCTCTGAAATCTCTAAAACGCGGAAGCACTACGGAGAAAAGCCGATCTAAAAACGCCCACATCTTCTCTCCTCTTAAAGTAACTTTCAAACCAACTGTCATACCACGTCTTATTCCAAAACTTGCGACTGATACTTTCGCCGCTCTGGTTGCTGGTTTCTGGCCGGATATAATTGCTAAATCATTTTTAGTAGAATCCAACAGTTCTTTGTTTTTGAGTGTATCACCTATACCCATATTAAGTGTAACTTTTGTAATTTTAGGCACTGCCATAACATTTTTAATGCTATTCTCTTCCATAAGTTTTGGTATTACTTTTTCAATATATTTTTGCTTGAGTCTTTGCATATTTCAGATTTACTTTCTTTTCAAATTAGTGTCTATCTCTCTATTGCATTTCTTACAAACTCTTTTCTTCTTTGAATCTATAAATTTGAAACCTACACGCGTAGGTTTTTTACACTTCGGGCATACAAGAGCAATTTTCGCAAAAGATAAAAGCCGGGGAATTTCATAAATCCCACCCTTTCGTCCCGGTACGCCCTTAACGTGCTTTTTGTATAAATTTGTTCCGGGCACTAATACACCTTGTTTTTTAGGAAGAATCTTTTCTATTTCTCCCTCTCTACCCTTGTCTTTGCCCGTTAATATTTTTACTCTGTCTCCAACTTTAAACTTCAACATAGAAATTATTAGATAAAACTTAAACGACTTCTCTAGCTAATGACGCAATTTTTGTGTATCCCTTTTCTTTTATCTCTCTGGCAATCGGACCAAGAATTCTTGTTCCTACCGGAAATCCGTGATTGTCAATGATCACTCCCGCATTGTCGTCAAAGCGGACATAACTCCCGTCGCTTCTTCTTACCTCCTTTTTAGTCCTGACAATCAATACTTTAACCATCTCACTATCAGAAACTGCTCCATTAGGATCAGCTTTATCGACTACACCTCTTACAACCTGGCCTAAGCTGGCAACTTTTCCTATTTTAGACGAAATCCCTATCACCCTTATTTTTTTTGCACCGGAATTGTCCGCAGGCTTAAGTACTGTTCTTAGTTGAATCATATGCTTATTTCTTCTTTGTATTATTTTTTAACTCTTCACCCTTATTCAAAATCTTCCATTTTTTTGTCTTGCTGTATGGCTTACTTGCCGTAAATTTTACAACCTGACCGACTTCAACTCCCGTCCCGCTGTCATGAACATGATATTTTTTAACTCTCCTCACCCTCTTTTTATAAACAGGGTGAATGACGACCCTCGTTACTGCAACAGTCGCGGTATCTTGCATTTTCTTCGAAATCACTTTACCTGTAAAGATTTTCATATTTTTATTCTAAGTATTTATTTTTCGGTATCATTTGACGTTTTAGTTACTTTCTCCGCAAGTTCTTTTTCTCGCACTATCGTCTTAATTTGCGAGATATCTCTCCGGAGCATTTTGATATGCTTTAAATTCTTCTCTTTAGATACTTTATTTTTAACATTAACTTGCTGAATTTCAAATATTTTTTTATTCAAAAGACTTTTAGTTTCATTCAAACTTTTTTCTCTTAAACTGTTTAGTTCTTTTAATTTCATTTTAAGTTTCTTTTGTTACAATTTTAGCCTTAAAAGGCATTTTAGCTGACGCTTTTTCAAGTGCTTTTTTTGCCATTAAAAAATCAACACCTGCAATTTCGTATATAATCTTACCCGGTATTATTACTGCCACATATTTATTTATGTCGCCCTTTCCTCCACCCATTCTCTGACCCGCAGGCCTTCCCGTTATGGGCTTGTCTGGAAATACACGTATCCAAACTCTTCCTCCTCTTTTTAGGCTGTGTGTTATTGCACGTCTGCCAGCTTCTATTTGTGCTGCAGTCAACCAACCGCGCCCCAAGGACTTCAAGCCATATTCTCCAAATGAAAGACTTGAACCGCGTTGTGCCACACCCCTTCTTTTACCCCTGAAACTCTTTCTATATTTTCTTCTTTTAGGTTCAAGCATGTTTTATTACTCCTCTGCCCTTTTATGAATAAATACCTTTACTCCAACGTAACCTCTTTTTAATAGCGCAGGAATCTGGGCATAGTCTATATTTTCTCTCATAGTCTGGGTCGGAACCGATCCCATATGATATTTCTCAACTCTTGATATTTCTGCACCGCCTATTCTTCCTGAAAGAACAATTTTAACACCAAGTGCTCCCGAAGCCATAACACGCTCCATTGTTTTAGCAACAACTCTCCTGTGAGGAATCCTTCTCTCCAATTCGGATACAATCTTTCCTGCAACAAGATGAGCCGAAAGTTCCGGATTTTTCACTTCGTTAACTTGAAGGTCAATTTTCAAATCTTTCACATCTTTACCTCTGGATCTAACCATCTGTTTGAGAATATACTTTTTGAGATCTTCAAGACCTGATCCACCTCTTCCAATAACTACACCGGGGCGTGACACCGTCAAAATCACCACCATGCTCTTGGGTAATCTTTCAATCTCTACACTGGTTATACCAGCAGCTCTCAGACGGTCCATCAGAGCATGACGGATTTTTATATCCTCGAGTAAATACCTGCTATAGTCTCGACCTTCCGAAAACCAACGAGACTTCCAAGGCAAAAAACTGCCTGTTCTGAAACCAATTGGATTAACTTTTTGTCCCATATTATAAAAATACTATTTCTAACTTTAATTTCTGTTAGTTATCTTTTTCCTTTCTATTTTTCTTTAACATAACTTCAGATTTTTCTGCACTTTTAACTTTTAGTTCATCCTTTCTTTTTTTCTTAGTAATCCCGATTTTTTCACTACCTACCTTCCTCCCAACCTCCTTTGTAACGACTTTTTTGTCCTGTTTCTTATCTACTTCTTTCACACCTAATACCACCCTTATGTGACTCATTCTCCTTTTATATGGTTTGGCCATTCCTCTAGCTCCAGCACGCCAGCGTTTCAACCTTGGGCCTTCGCCAATTTGTATTTCTTTGAAATATAACAATTCTTCTTTTAATTCTTTTTGTCTGGCATTTGCCAAAGCAGAACCTATTACTTTTCTTAACTTAACACTTGCTTTTTTGCTTAAAAAAGGCAAGGTATCGTAAGCTTCTACTGGACTGAGTTTTTTGATCATAGAAACCACCTCCCGCATCTTCTTGGGCGATGTAATAATATATTTTTGTACAGATTTTACTTCCATAATTTCCTTTTTTACGTCTTTTCTACTATTCTCTTAACAACCTGACCGTGGCCTCTGAACGTCCTAGACGGCGCAAACTCTCCCAACCTGTGACCTACCATATCCTCCGTGACAAAAACATCAACAAAAACTCTGCCGTTGTGGACTTTAAAATACTTTCCTACAAACTCAGGTGGAATTTGTGTTGACCTAATCCAAGTTTTTATAGGAGTTTCTTTCAAACCCATACCAGCCTCAACCTTTTTCACAAGGCGGCTATCCACATACGGACCTTTTTTTGCGCTTCTTGACATAATTAGCTGTGTTTACCTTTCTTTCTGGGTTTGATTATCAAGCTATCCGAATATTTTCTTTTTCTCCGCGTTTTGCCAACAGCGGGCTTCCCGCTTGGCCTTTTCTGATATTTCATACCGATATGACTTCTCCCTTCTCCGCCCCCATGAGGGTGAGCACCCGGATGCATTGCAACCCCCCTTACTGTCGGTCTTATACCCATCCTGCGTTTCGTTCCAGCTTTTCCCAATATTCTGCTTCTTATTTCCAAGTTACCTACTTGCCCTATTGTCGCTAATGCTTCCGGTTTAAATCTTCTTATTTCACCCGATGGTAATTTAACGGTTACCCAACCCGCCTCTTTTCCCTGTATAACAGCAGCTGCACCGGCTGATTTAACTACTTGTCCACCCTTTTTCGGCATTATTTCAATATTATGAACCTGAGTGCCGACAGGAATTCTGTCAAGAGGCAGTGTGTTCCCCAATTCTACCGGAGCTGTCTCCGATGATATTATTTTCAATCCCTCCCTAAGCCCCAGTGGGGCTAGTATATATCTTTTTTCGCCATCGCTGTAAACGACCAGAGCAATATCTGCATTTCTATTAGGATCATATTCCAAACTCACAACTCTTGCCCAAATGTCTTTTTTATCTCTTTTAAAATCAATTTCCCTGAGAAATCTTTTACGCCTACCACCCTGATGTCTTACTGACACATGTCCTTTTGCGTCACGGCCTGATTTTTTTGACAAAATTCTTTTTAATTTTTTCATCTTTTTAATGTTAACTAACTAATTGACTCCTAAAACTTTATACTTATTCGCCAGTAATCGACAACTCAGTGCCAAACCTTTTTGTCATTTTTTCTTTTTTGTTTCAAAAAGGTCTATTTTTTCCTTCTCTGCCAAGACGACTATCGCTTTTTTCGACGGCATTATCTTCCTCTTTCTTCCCGAGTTTGTCCTTTTTATTTCTCCCCTAACATTGGCTGTCCAAATTCCCTTCACATGAACGGAAAAAATTTCTTCAATTAATTTTTTAATTCGGTTTTTTCCTAACCCAACTTCCACCCTGAAAGTATATTTTCCTTTCCTGGCAAGTTCCATACTTTTTTCAGTAACAATAGGTTCTATTTTCATTTTTTCCCTTTCTCAACACTTTTGGAAACTATGGCATTCCCAGCGTTTCTTTTCTTTCTATTCGAAACTTTCTCATTTTTTTTGATTCCCCCAGAAACACCTTTTCTACCTGATGAGTCTTCAAACTTAATAAGAGATTCAAAAGCTTTTTTATCAAAAACCAACAACCCACCCAGAAAAACATTCATAGCATTTAAACTCCGGGGGGCCAAAATTGTAATGTATTTTATATTTTCAAAAGCTTTTCCTGTTTCTTTGTTCTCTTCACTCAAAATCAAACTGATTTTCACTCCCTTTTTCAGATTTTCCTTAGCGACAAGCGTATCAATAAACTTTTGCGCCTCTTTAGTCTTTATTATTTTAGTGAAATTACAAACTATGACAATCTTGCCTTCTCTGGCTTTAAAAGATAAAGCCATAATTAGAGATTTTTTAGTTATTTTCTTAGACAGCTTTAAATTTCTTTTTACTCCTTTCGGGCCATGAGCTACTCCACCACCAACAAATATCGGGGCTGAACGCGCGCCATGTCTTGCTCTACCAGTCCCTTTCTGCCTCCAAACTTTGGCAGTAGTCAAACTGATTTCACTTCTTGTTTTAACCTTTGACAAACCTGGGTGAGACCTGTCCTGATAAATCCTAATTGCCTGGGCTAAGAGATTTTCATTGACCTTCTCTTGAAAAACTTTAGGTAAATTTGTATATGATTTTATCCCAGACGCCGTATATGTATTAATTTTTAACATAAATCAAAAATATTATTTGAAACATCGACATCCTGAATTTACTAAATAACTTAATAGTGTTTTCTCAGTTATTCAGAATTCTCTATTTCCTTTTTTTCAGAACTGACTTTATCAATATTATCAGATGCTTTTTTAATGTCTTCAGTGTTGTTTTTCTCCTGATGTGTATTGGTTTTTTCACTATCTTCGGGTTCTTCGGTTTGCTGAATTTCCACTTGAGGGGATTCTTCCACCAGTTCAGAAAGTTTTCCTTCACCGATTTTTCGGATAAGTAAAATGCCTTTAGGTTTGCCAGGAATCGGACCTGACAATGCAAGAAGCGTTTCGTCACCTTTCACTTCAACAACAATCAAATTCTTTATTGTTACTCTGTCGTTTCCCAACCGACCAGCCATTTTTTTACCCTTATGTACACGCCCTGGAGTAGTACCTTGACCGATTGAACCGGGAGCTCTTTCACGGTCACTTTGACCATGAGTTCTTGACCCTCCCGCAAACCCCCACCTTTTAACTACACCGGCAAAACCTTTCCCTTTTGAAATTCCTGTAACTGCCACAACATCACCCTTTTTGAACACATCAGTTAAATTAATCACATCTCCCACTTTTACATCAGGCTCTTTCTCCATTTTGACTTCCCTTAAGTGGCGGGGGTATTTTTGACCCGTAAGTCCGCTTGGCTGGTTTTTAATTTCTGACTTTTGCTTTATCCTATTGAAGTGTCCTTTGAGGGGTTTTGAAGTATTTTTGGCTTTCTTTTCTCCGAATCCAAGTTGCACTGCCCAATATCCGTCCTTATCAAAACTCTTGATATGGGTAACTATACAGGGCCCTGTTTTTACCCACGTAACGGGCACCCTTGTTCCTTCGACAAAGGTTTGGCTCATTCTCTGTTTTGACCCCAACAATGTATCTAACATAATTTTGACAACAAAAAAGGTGCCGGAGGCACCCATACTCGGTACTTCAGGCTTTGGCTTCTAGAGGCTAATT
>Ga0265297_10002006_pt1 | contig 43698 bp, 34 predicted proteins | sample Munlanlwell13791_FD_192502 | JGI IMG/M metagenome (GOLD analysis project Ga0265297, IMG submission 192502) | Leachate microbial communities from a municipal landfill in Southern Ontario, Canada - Leachate well 137-91 | ecosystem: Engineered > Solid waste > Landfill > Unclassified | place... | reverse complement strand
CGCGGCTGAGCGACGGAGCGCAAAGCCGAGCTTGGCCAGTGGCTCATCCGTTCGACCGACGGCGGCAAAAGCTGGTCCACGCGGCTGCCAACCATCGTGAACAGCCCGCATGGTCCCATCCAGCTTCGCGACGGCCGGTTGCTATATGTCGGCAAGCAGTTGTGGACCGACGACAAGAAGGTCGGCGTATGCGAGTCCACCGACGATGGCCAGACGTGGCACTGGCTGGCCGATATTCCAACGCGCAAGGGCGACGCGGTTGTGAAAGGTTATCACGAGTTGCACGCCGTTGAAGTCAATGACGGCACGATCATCGCGCAGATCCGTAACCACAATAAGGCGAACTCGGATTGGACCCTGCAAACCGAATCGAAGGACGGCGGCAAAACCTGGAGCGAACCGCATCCCATCTGCTATGGCCTCCCCTCGCATCTGCTCAAGCTGCGCAACGGCCACTTGCTCATGACCTACGGCCACCGCCGCGCGCCCTTCGGCAACCAGGCGCGCGTGAGCGCCGATAACGGCAAGACTTGGGGCGAGGCGATGATCATCTCCGGCGACGGCCTCGGTGGCGATCTCGGCTACCCCAGCACCGTGGAATTGGCAGACGGTTCACTGTTGACGGTCTGGTATGAACAAATGAAGAAGCCCTCAAAAGCGGTGCTCCGACAGGCGCGGTGGACGCTTCCCTCTTGATTCTAGAACCATGCGTCCATCCTTCATTGCCGTCGCCATCCTGGCTTCATGCCTGGTCCTGAATGTGTCTGCACAGTCGGACCAATGCGCGGCGGTGGCGCGCGCAAACGACGGCACGTATCTGTATCTCTCGGCAAACAACGGCGAAGCGCGGTTGCATCTCGGTATGCCGAACGCCGACTCTCTCGACGTGACACTGGACGCGGGCACAACGCTCGCTGGCCCGGGCGGTGGGTTGCTTCAGACCAACCGAGTCGAAGCGGCCAGCACGATGCTCGTCACACCCCGGAACGAACTACAGATTGTCTGGACCAGTGAGCAGCGGGTTATTCTGGCAACGTGTTCTCTTGCTGGCAAAGGCGGCGCGAGGCGCGCGCTTCAGAAGACATCCTACGCCGGGGTCAGCGAGCTGGGCACGGGACGACCCACAGCCATTGCCTTCGATGAGCGCGCCGGCGCGTCCGTTCTTGTGGGCGCGAGCGCAGACGAAGGCGGCACGGTATGGGTCGCGCACGCCACCGAATCGAAGAAATGGACTCGCGAAAACATCGCCACCGGACAAGGGGATGTCCGGCCACAGGTCGCCATCTCGAAGCTGGGCGTGGCACACGTCGTCTGGCGCGACGGTCATGGCGCGGTGTGGCATCTCGAAAGCGCGGGTGACGGCAAGTGGCTGCGCAGCGGAGCAACAAGCACGCGACCGGAGCGGGTCGGCGTCGCCACGGCGGAGCCGACCATCGTGTGCGCCCGTCATCAGGTGTTGGTTGTGCTGCCCGCGGACAAAGGTCAGTTGGAATACTCGCTTTACACCGGCCAGAACTGGAACACGAACCTGCCGCTGACGGCAGGAGACAAACGCTGGAAGAAGGACAACCTCTCACAGCCCCGCCTCGTTGTGGATGGCAGGCGCGTTCCGTGGCTGTTGTTCGTGAACACGACCGGCCACCGTAAGTTCGTCCATTCCACCCGATGGCTTGGGACCGGTTGGGACACGATCCGCGAGGGCCGCGGGATTTTTCACGTGACCGACAAGTTCCTCGACAACCTCGCTACAGTTCAAGGTTGTTACGTGCCCGCCCGCGTCGCCGCCGGCGCAGACGAGTTCGGGCTGCTGCTCGTCAATCGCGAGGCGCCCCAGCCGCTGCGCGCCCACCGGATCCGGACGCCGGCTCCCGTCGCGCGACCGGGCGCCGACATTCTCTTTCTGGACATGCTCGACGTCGGCGAGACGCGATGGGTCGGGCAGGCGCTGGGCACGGTGACAAAGCACCCGGCCAACCCCCTCTTGCGCCCGAGCGGCGACCCTCAAACGATTGATTCGCACCGTGTGTTCAATGGTGGGACCGTACTTCGCGACGGTGACGGTTTCAAGGCATGGTATTCGGCGGCCAACCCCGAAGGCGACTGGAGCAAATGGATGGATTTGCTCCATCTCTGCTATGGCACCTCGAAGGATGGCCTCGCGTGGGAAAAGCCTGAGCTCGGGCTGGTCGAGTTCAAGGGGCGGAAAAACAACAATGCCATCCCCGGCCTGAACATTTTCATGCCGGTTATTCCCAATCCTGACACGACCGACGCAGCCCGCAGGTTCCTCGGGTTTCATCCCAATCGGCACTCCCTGTGGTCATCGGGCGATGGCATCTCGTGGAAACAACAGCCGATCAAGTGCAAGTTGCTCGGCCCGGAACCGAAGTGGTTCGTTTACAACTCGGTCCTCCACGACCCGGACGCGCCACCGTCGCGGCGTTGGCGGGCTTACGGTTGCATGTGCCCGAACGAGCCGCCCGTCCGGCGCGCCATTGCCTGCGCGTACAGCGCCGACGGAACCAACTTCTTCGGTCACGCCGAGAATCCCATTTTCCAGCCTGAAACGAGCAGTTCCTGGGACAAGGTCCACGATGTTGCCGTCGTCAAATACAAGGGCCACTACGTCATGCTCTATCAGACCGGCAATCATTATGATCAGCATCTGGAGATGGCCGTCAGCCGCGATGGCGAGCATTTCGTCCGAGTCCACGACGGCCAGCCGCTGATCCCGCAAGGTGCGGGCAATGCGTGGGACCGCGGGATGCACATCCCCTCGCGTCCGCTGGTGACTGAAAATGAAATCCGTCTCTACTACGGCGCCGCAGACTATCAGGCGCCGACCGACCAGCCGCTTCAATACGAACGCTGGAAAAAATGCCGCATGGGCCTCGGCCTGGCCACCCTGCCGCTTGACGGCTGGACTCACCTCCGCAACGCCCCCGACCATCACATTGGTTTCATCACCACAGTGCCGGTCGCGGTGGAGGACGTGAAGGACTGCGTTCTCACGGTCAACGCCGAGGCAGACAAGGACCACTACCTGCTCGCCGAGCTTTTGCACGGTGACAACGACGACCGCATCCCGGGCTACGAACAGGAGAACAGCGACAAGATGGACAAGCCGGGCGTCGAACAGGTTATGTCCTGGCAGGGCAAGAGCGGGCTGGATGGCATGAAGACCGGCAGTGTTCGCATCCGCATCATTTTCCGCGGACGCGGCGATGGGCCAAAACTCCGCTCAATGGGGTTTCGCCGGAAACCGGGAGCGGCCACGCCGCCCGTGTTCAAAGCCGCGCCGAAGTTGGTCGAGAAGAACCTCGTTTACGCATCGAGCGTGTCCCATCTGCAACCGCTGAAGGCATGGATGGCTTTCCGTCCCAACAGCAAGCCCAAGCCGGTCGTTGTCCTGATGCACGGCTACGGCGATCCCGTGCTCCGTCACGGGGGCCGGCGGATGCTGGGTTCGGTCCGCAACTATGCGGAGCGCGGCCTCTTTGCCATCGCCGTGGACTTGCGCGGTCGTGAAGAATCCACCGGCCAGCGTGATGATGGCGGATTGGAGATCATGGACATTTACGACGCAGTCCAGGCCGCGCTGAAACAGCATCCATCCGAAACCAACCCGGCGTGCATCAACATCATCGGCTGGAGTGGCGGCGGCGGAAACACTTTTTCCGCTGTCACACGCATGCCGGATCTCTTCAGCAATGCCGCGGCGTTCTACGGGATCACCGATTACGGCTGCTGGGCGAACACATCTTTCAAAGGCGTGATACAACCCAACGTGGGAGGAGAAACCCGGGAGGTGCCCGACCGTTATCTCGCGCGCAAGAGCCTTCTCGGCGTGGGCAACAACGCCTGCACGACCTTCCATTTCTTCTGGGACGAAAAGGAAACCATCTGCCCGCCGTGGATGGACACCGAATACCGGCGCATCGCGCAGGAGATGGGCAGGCAGAACATCACGGCCCACGAGAGCAAACAGACGGACAAGTTCCGCTGGCTGCACGAAGGCATGGACAGAGCCAGCGCGGCGGAGTCCGACCGGTTGATCGTGCCGCTGTTCCTGAACCGGAACAACCCGAACCCGGCTCTCAAGCCGGAGGGCAGGCTCATAGTGCTGGGCTATCTGATGACCAAACGGTTTCAGGCCCTGTTCGGCCAGGGCAACGACGCGGTTGCGGAACTGAACTACCAATTGTCAGCGCAGGAATACCGGTTTGCGTTCTCCCGAAAGAGTTCCGATCCGGATGTTCGCGGCTGGTTGCGCATCTCTGATCGCAGCGCGACAGAGGTCGCGAGTGTGCACGTGGATGGGAAGGACGTCCCATGGGAGAAGACCACCGACGGCAACATGATCGTCCGCGACATCAACCCAAATGAGACCGTAGTGATCCGTTTCAAATGAGCCCGAATGCTGATTTGCGCTGTAACCTGTTCCAAAATATTAATGAACCCGTCATGAGATGTCGTACCGTATATCTTCTGACACCTTCGCCCGTCCCCGGCGGGTTGAGCCTCGTGATGAACCCATCCAAGTGAAGACAATGGATATGCATTCAATCTTGATCGTCGGCTGCGGCAGTATTGGCGAGCGGCATTTGCGTTGCTTCCAACGCACCGGCCGTGCGGAGGTGGCGGCGTGCGACGCCAACGCCACGTTGGCGCAACGTGTCGCGCAGCAATACAGCGTCACCAGCTTCAACAACCTCAATGCGGCGCTCGCCGCGCGTCGTTACGACGGCATTGTCATCGCCACGCCGGCTCATACCCATGTTCCACTCGCCATCACCGCGCTGCAGCACGGCGCGGCGGTGTTCATTGAAAAACCGTTGAGCACCACCCTCGCGAAGGTGGACGAACTGCGCGACGCGGCGGCGAAGTCCGGCCGGTTCACGGCGGTGGCATATGTCTATCACCTGATGCCGTGGATTCTCGGCGCGCGGGAATTCCTGCGGAGCGGCGAGCTTGGGCGACCGCTGCACGTGACGATCGCAACGGGCCAGCACTTCCCGACATTCCGGCCGGCGTAACGCCGTCGAGTGGCTGGTCGGGCCGACGACGCGCGTGTTTTGCGACGCGGCGCATCAGGCGCTCGAAGGCGTGACGGTCGAGGACACGGTGAGCGTGGCCGCGCGCAACGGCAACGCGCTGGTGAACTACGCGCTGAACCAGTTTCAAGCGCCCAACGAGATGACGTTGAGCATCCACTGCGAAGGCGGCAGCGTGCGTGTCGAGGGCCACGAGCAACGATGGAGCGTGTTCCGGCGAAGCACGAGCGCGTGGGAGCACCACAAGACAGCGCCGCTGGAGCGGGACGAGTTGTTCATCGCGCAGGCGAACGCCTTCCTCGACGGGATGCAAGGCAAGCCCACGCCGCTCTCCACGCTCGACGAGGCGGCGCAAACGCTGAAATTCAACCTCGCCGCGCTCGAATCGGCGCGTGGCGGAAAGGCAGTCAAGATCGCATGAAGAAGGAACTCCGGCTCGCAATGCTCGGCATGATCGAGGGCAACGGCCACCCCTACTCGTGGTCGGCCATCATCAACGGATACAACCCCGCCGAGATGGCGAAGTGCCCTTACGCCGCCATCCCGAAGTATCTCGGCGCGCAACCGCTTGAATCCATCCGCGTGCCCGGCGCGCGCGTCACTCACGTCTGGACCGATGATCCCGCCGACGCGCCCAAGGTGGCCGCGGCGTCGCTCATCGAGCATGTCGTCGCGAAACCGGAGGATGTCATTGGCCACGTGGATGCCGTGGTCATCGCGACGGACGACGGCAATGATCACGTCCGCCGCGCGCGGCCGTTCGTCGAGGCGGGCCTGCCGGTGTTTGTGGACAAGCCGATGGCGATCAACGTGCCCGACCTGCGCCAGTTTATCGGCTGGCATCGCAAGACAGGCCGCATCCTCTCCAACAGCGGCATGCGTTACGCGCCGGAGATTCGCGACGTGGCCGCCCGGCGCGAAGAGTTCGGCGACCTCCGCTGGATCACAAGCTTCACCTGCAAGACGTGGGAACGCTACGGCATTCACGCGCTCGAGGCGGTCCAGCCGCTGGTCGGGCCGGGATTCGAGTCGGTGCAGACGAACCATCGCGACGGCTCCGACATCGTGTCTGTCGCGCATCGCAGCGGCGTCCAACTCACGCTCGCGGCGATTCACGACGCTTACGGCAGCTTCGGCGGCGTGCATCTCTACGGCACCAAGGGCCAGATCGCCCTCACGTTGCGCGACACCTACAACGCATTCCGCGGCCAGCTTGTGGCGTTCATCGAGTTCCTGCAGACGGGCAAACGGCAGTATCCGTTCGAGGAGACCATCGAACTGATGTCCATCATCATCGCCGGCATCCGCAGCCGCGAGCAGGGCGGGCGCGTGGTAAAACTGAGCGAAGTTCTGAGTGAATTGGAAGTCGCGACACAGAAGAAATGAGGTTCCCATGATACGATTCCTGATTGTTGCCACCGTTCTGGCCGGCGCTCTCGCCGGGAAACCTGGAGCCGCCGAACCGGCTGCGCCGGTCATCACGACGCGCTACGTCGCGATCGACAACGTCTGCGCGTGGCCGAACCTCGCCACGCTTCGCGACGGGACGATCATCGCCACCATCTTCAACAAACCCAGTCACGGGCGGGCGGAAGGCGACGTGGAGTGTTGGGCAACGAGCGACGGCCTGTTCTGGTCGAAGCGCGGGACGGCCGCGCCGCATGAGGACTCGGCCAATCGCATGAACGTGGCGGCGGGCAAAGCCAACAACAGCGACCTGCTGGTGCTGTCGTCCGGCTGGTCGCTGAAGAAGGACGACAAGGGCAGGGTCGTGTCGCTGGTGGAAGTGCTGGCGCCGTGGGTTTGCCGTTCTTCAGACGGCGGCGCGACGTGGAAGGTTGACAAGGAATCATTCCCCAAGGCCGTGGAAGGCCGGACGCAGTATATCCCGTTCGGCGACATCCTGCCGGGCGGTGACGGCGCGTTGCGCGTGGCCTGCTACGCGAGAGATGTGAAGACGAAACAGGATGGCCTATGGATGTTCCGCAGCGCGGACGATGGCAGGACGTGGGAAGTCCAGTCGCGCATCAGCGACGCGAACAACGAAACCGCGATCTTCCATCTGGGGTCGGGCAAGTGGCTGGCCGCCGCCCGCTCGCTCAGCAAGACGAAGCAGCGGATCGATCTTTTCCGGTCCGATGACGACGGCAAAACATGGACGTCTTCCGAGCCGGTGAGCGGAGCCGCGCAGCATCCGGGGCATCTCATGCGATTAAAAGACGGGCGTCTGCTGCTGACCTACGGTAATCGCATCAAGGGCGAGTTTGGCGTGCTCGCCAGACTGAGCGCTGACGATGGCAAGAGTTGGGGCGAGCCGCTGACGCTTGTAAACGATCTGCTCAGCAGCGATTGCGGTTATCCCGCCAGCGTTCAGATGCGCGACGGCAAAATTCTCACCGCCTACTACAGCAACGGCACAGCCGCCCATCGCCGTTACCATGTGGGAGTGGTCGTCTGGACGCCGCCGGCGAAGTGACATGAACGTCAAGCGCTACCGTCCCTGCGTTCTCGCCACCTGCTGCGTGCCGTGGAACGAAGACTTCAGCTTCGCTGAGGGAATCTTCCGCCGCCAGGTGCGCCATCTGGTTTCGCACGGGATCCACGACCTCTATATTTTTGGGACAGCGGGCGAGGGTTACGCGGTGAGCGACCGGCAGTTCGACGAGATCACGCGCGTCTTCCTCGACGAAACGCGCGACGCGGGCGTGCAAACCATGATTGGCGTCATCAACCTGTCGTTGGCGACGGTCATCGAGCGCATCGAACGGGCGCGGGCGCTTGGCGCCCGGCGATTCCAATTGAGCCTGCCAAGCTGGGGCGCGCTGCGGGATGCGGAGATGGAGGTGTTCTTTCGCGAGACTTGCGGCCGGTTTCCGGATTGCGAGTTCCTCCACTACAACCTCCTGCGCGCGCAGCGCCTCATCACACCCGCTGAGTATGGGCGGCTCGCAGAACGGCATCCGAACCTTGTCGCGACCAAGAACAGCACGACCGAAACGAAGCGCCTGCGCGGATTGCTGACGGAAGCGCCGCAGCTTCAGCATTTCATCACCGAGGCCGGATTTGCCGATGCTGCGATGATGGGCGAGTGCGGCCTGTTGATCTCCGTGGCGAACACGAACCTCGCCCTTGGCCAGGCTTATTTTGAGGCCGGCCGCCGTCGCAATGAGGCTGTCCTTCTCGATATCCAACGCGAAGCCGCCGAACTCATCGCCGAACTCTTGCAACTCCCCGGCCCCGAGGTGCACATGGACAGCGCGTTCGACAAGATGTACTGCCGCGTCAACGACCCCGGCTTTCCGCTGCGCCTGCTGCCACCTTACACCCCGGCGAGCGAGGCAACGCATGAACGGTTCGTTGCCATGCTGCGAAGCCGTTTCCCGCGCTGGCTGCCAGCAATATGAGTATTTTCTTCATGCTTTCGATCCGAGTGTTCCTTAATCTAAAATAACAACTATGAAACTACGCTCCAGCCGCATCCTCCGTGAACTCCGTGCCGGACAATGTCCGACGGTGTTGAAACTGAACTTGATTGACCCCCGCGTCGTTGAACTGGCCGGACTGGCCGGCGCTTCGGCCGTATGGCTCTGCAACGAGCACGTGCCGAACGACTGGCTCAACCTCGAGCACATGATCCGCGCCGCAAAGCTCTACGACATGGACACCATCGTGCGCGTCGCGAAAGGTTCCTACAGTGAATACGTGAAGCCGTTCGAGGCCGACGCGACGGCGATCATGGTGCCGCACGTCGCCTCCGCGGAGGAAGCGCGTCACATCGTCGAGATGACGCGGTTCCATCCGCTCGGCCGCCGGCCGATTGATGGCGGGAACATGGACGGCGTCTACTGCCAGGTGCCTTATCCGGAGTATATCGATCACAGCAACCGCGAGCGGTTGGTCATCCTCCAGATCGAATCGCCGGAGGCGCTGGCGAAGGTGGAAGAGATCGCCGCAGTGCCGGGTTATGATGCGCTGCTATTCGGCCCCGGCGATTACAGCCATCTCATCGGAAAGGTCGCGCAGGTCAAGCTGCCGGAGGTCGTCGCCGCGCGCAAGCGCGTGGCCGCCGTCGCCCGCAAGCACGGCAAGTACGTCGTGACCGCCGGCTTGCTCGACACCCGCGAGGCGCTTGAGGCCGAGGGCGTTTCCATCTTCACGCTCGGTGCGGACGTGATCGGCGTCGGCGAGTATTTCAAACAGCTTATCACTGGGTTCAACAAGACTGCGCCCGCGGCCAAGAAAACCGCGGCTCGCCATGACAAGGTCTCCCATGTCTGACACGTTCAGCATCAAAGACAAAGTCGTCGTCCTCACCGGCGGCGCGGGATTGTTCGGGCGCGGGCTGGTGGCCGCCATCGCAGCGACCGGCACAAAGTTGGTGATCGCCTCGCGCGATGTCACCAAGCTCGAACGCGTCGCCGCCGAGGAAAACGCGAAGGGCCGCTCGGTCGTCGCAGAGAAGCTCGACCAAGGCGATGAGGCGTCCGTGCTCGCCTTGCGCGACCGCGTGCTGAAGCGCTTTGGCCGCGTGGATGGACTGGTCAACAACTCAGTCGCGCGGCCGATGAAATCGCCGGGCGCTCCCGTCGCTGCATGGGAGGAATCCATGCGGGTCAACGCGACCGGCGTGTTTCTCATGACGCGAGCGTTCGGCGAGGTGATGTGCCGGCAGAAGAGCGGCAGCATCGTCAACATCGCCTCCATCCAAGGCATGGTCGGGCCGAGCCTCGAACTCTACGAAGGCACCAACATGGGCGATCCGCCGCCGGATTACTTTTTCCACAAAGGCGGCATGATCAACCTGACGCGGTTCTACGCCGCGCTGTTCGGCCGCGACAACGTGCGCGTGAACTGCGTTTCGCCCGGCGGTTTCTTCAACAACCAGCCTGAACCGTTCCTGAGCCGTTACTGCTCGCGGACGTTCCTGGGCCGGATGGCTGACGACACCGACCTCGGTGGTCCGGTGGTGTTCCTGTTGAGCGACGCCGCGCGCTACATCACTGGAGCGAACCTGCCGGTGGACGGCGGCTACTCGGCGAAGTAGGCCAGACACTCCTGTCTGGCCATGCTGCGACGATTCAGGGGACAGCCAGACATGGGTGTCCATCCTGCAATGGTATACCGTTTCTTGTTGACAGTGCATTGTCTCAAACGGTATACCGTCACCCATGACTCAACGAAGAAGCGTGGCGGCCCGCTCGGAATCGGCTTTGTTGGCTCTCCGTAGAGATATTCTGGCATTCAAGCTGCCAGCGGGCGCGCTGCTGGCGGAAGCGGCGGTGGCGCGGGCATTGAAAGTGAGCCGCGTGCCCGTGCGCGAGGCGTTGTTTGCTCTGGAACGCGAGGGATTGGTGGAGTTCAGCGAAACGGGCAGGGCGTATGTGCGGACGTTGCGTCCGGAGGATTTCGAGGAACTGTTCGTGTTGCGGCTGGCGCTGGAGCCGGCGGGCGCGCGCCTGGCTTCGCCGCGGCTGAGGAAAGACTCGCGGCAGCTTGAAACAAACATTGCCGCGACCAAGCTTGCCAAATCCCCGAAGGAACTCACGCAGCTCGACCTGGATTTCCACGAGGCGATCCTGGTTGCTTCGGGCAATCGTCGTCTCGCGAGGCTGTGGAAATCCCTGCGCTACGAATTGGAACTGTGGCTGGCGATGCTTCGCGCCCATCAGCAGCACGCCAAACGGGCGCACGCCGTCACAGTTGCCTCGCATGAAGAAATCCTCCGGTGCCTGCGTGAGCAATCGCCCGCGGCGGCAGAACGACTGATGCGACAGCATATCCTCTCGTGGCGCGAATGGCTGGCTGCCGCGGAACCAGGAGTCACGTTGCCGAGTTTGTCGAACAAGAAGACGAAACAAGGAGAGCGATCATGATGACACGCCGGAAGTTTGTTGCCAAAGTCGCCGCGATGTCCGGCGGCATTGTCCTTATCAAATCCCGACAGGCCGCGGCCGAGCGGAGTGCCGCGACGATCCTGCCGGAGCCGCGGGAGGCTCCGGAATGGGCGCGAAAGGCGCGAATCCTGTCCGCCGAATATCGTGACGTGCCGCATCTGAAGCGGGCACGCGAAGAGTTTCGAGCGACGGTCATGTTGCTCTATTGCTGCCCGGAAACCACCAACGGCTGGTGTCCCGCAGGGACATGGGACCAGATCGCCTTCTTCATTCAGCAGGCGCACGCACAGAACCTCAAAGTGGTCTGTTACTACGACACGACGACGATGGAGGAATCATTCCTGTCGCCAGAGCGGCGTGAGTGGGTCCAGACGACCATCGAAGGCAAACCGTGCAGCTTCACTCGCCGTCACGTGTGGCATCTCCGTTACGCTTTCTGTTACAACACGCCGTGGTCGCAGCACGTCGCCCGGATAGCGCGCGGCTATGCCGCGGCGGGCGCGGACGGCATCTTCCTTGACAACCCGAACTACTATTCGTTCACGGGCATCACGTGTTTCTGCAAGTTCTGTCGCCAGGGTTTCAAGCAAGAGACAGGTCAGGACCTCCAGCAGGCCGACGAGGCCGTTCGCATCGCATTTCATCAGAAGAGCCTGCGCGAGCACGTCAAACGCGTCTATGCCGCGGCGGGCGAAGCGGCACCGGCAAAACAAATGGTCATGACGTGCAATACCTCGAACCCCGCCCTGCCCATGCAGCGGCTCGACAACCTCGGCCAGGCAGAGAACGTGATTTTCCGCGAGACGTTCGCCGGTCAGAAGCATGCAAAGGAAAACCTGCGCCGGGACGCGGCGGTGTTCCCGCGAAAGCCGTTGTGGGTCATTCTGACGGAAGGTTCCGGCGCGAAAGGTTGGACAGGCAACGCTCCAAAAGCCGCGGCACAATACGACGAATGTCTGGGCATCATCATGGAATTGGGGCTGTGCCCTGTGGTTTGGGCGACGATACCGAGTCAAAATCCGCTGCGCCCTGGGTTCACGGACGACTCCATCTACAATCAGCCGGAGCTGGCCAAGGTGGTGGCAAAGCATTTCTCCAGTTGATGGCTTCACTATGAAACCGATCCAGACGTGCGGAAGGATGGCCGCGTGGCTTGCCTGGGTCATTACGGCCGTCTGTGTGCAGGCAGCGACCGCCGCCGATGCACCGTGGAAACCCGGCGGCCAGCGCATCTGCATTGATGGAATAACCTTCGACAGCACCATTCACTGCGGCAACGGGCACGCCTTCTCCAAGGTTGGCCCGGACCACTACCGGTTCCGAGCCCGAGTCGGCCTCGAACCTTATGCCTGGCGGTTCTACTTCAAGATGGAGTGCCCGCAGGCGGTCGGTCGGACGATTACGCTGGAGGTGGCTGATTTCAACCACGCTGGGCGGACCGTGTTTCACGAGAGCGCCACGGTATGGTCCACCGATGGCCGAAGGTGGATCACGATGGAGCCGCAGCAGATGGAGATCGTGCCTTTCACGCCGACCGGCTGCGCTAAGCTTGACGCTCACTATGGCGACCGTGAGCATCTGCCCTACGGCGTGCGTTACCGGCTGCGCCTGACCGCGCCGCAGATGTGGTTCGCGGTGCCGACTCCTTACACCCTCCAGCGTCGCGATGAACTGCTGGACCGGCTGGCGGCAGCCCATCCGGAGTTAGTCCGCTCGATCACCGTCGGCCAAAGCCGGCACAGCCGCTCGCACGGATTTCCGATCCGCGCAGCGCGGATTGCCAAGCCCGGCGATGACCCGCAGCGGCAGAACGTCGTGGTCATTGCCGGCGAGCACAGCGCCGAGGTGGCGGGCATTTATGCCTGCGAAGGGTGGATGCAGGAGGTGTTGGCCCACGGCGAATGGCTCGACCGTTACGTATTCTATTTCGTGCCGATCATGAACGTGGACGGCGCTTATTATGGCTCGACGTATTACAACCTGCCGCGCGCGCTGACCGAAGGGGTGGGCGACAATGTCTCTCAAGGTTGGCATGACCGGCGATTGCCGGAGGTGAAGGCTTTGTGGCCGCTGTTGGCCGAGTGGCGGGCGGTGTTCTTCGCGAGCCTGCACAACGGTCGGCATCGGACGGCGCTGGAAGCGTTCGGCCCGCCAGGTCCAGGCAGCGAGGCGCTGCTGGGCACGTGGCGCCGCGAACTTGGCCTTCCCTTCGAGCAGATGAGATGGAAGGAGAACCCGGCTGCCTTCAACGTGCTCCCTCGATCGGGGATCACGCCGCTGGCTTATACGATCGAAACGCTGTTGTTGGTGCGGCAGAAGGGCTGCGGGTCGTTTGAGGAAAGCTACCTTCAGACCGGCCGCCAACTGGCCCGAGGCACCGTGGCCGCGCTCGACGCCATGCCGCCAGACGCCAAGCGGCCCGAGGCCAGCGTAGCTCACTTTCCACAAAACCAACCAAGCCAGAAAAGGCTGTTGCCGGGGCCGCCAAGCGAACGCGTGCGTCTGGCAGGCGCGGATTTCACGGCCCAGCTTCCGTGGTTCTATCACAACCTGCCCTTCGAGCGCTGGCAGCGGCACGACGTTTACAGTTTCGAGGTCAACGGTTGGGACTTGCCGCCGGGCCAATATGCCGTGGCCCTGCTGCCGCGCGGCAACCCGACGTCGTTGGCGGTGGGCTTCGACGGCAGCCGTTTTCAGCAAGTGCCGGTCCGTGACGGGCGCGCCGAACTGCCGTCGGTGCGCATTGACAACCGCATGTTGAGTCTCTACCTGAAAACGCCCGGCGCGCCGGAAGGCGGCCCGCTGGAGTCGGTTCTTGTCTATCCCGCTGGCGAAGACGCGGCCAGCGCCGGTAATCGGGCCGTCCCGTTTGCCGGCTATCGGCGCGATACCCGCGCGCAGGAGCGGGAGATTCTGAATCGCGACGCATGGGGCGAGTTCTACTCGTTGCTGCGCCGCGACAGCTTCGGCAAGAAAGAGCTTCGGGCGATGTTCAACGATCTGCTGGAGTGGTGCCGGCGGCGGCAGGTCATGGAGCCGGGTGACCGGCATTACGGCGCCATCTACTCAGAAGAGGACAAATACGATTTCCGCGACGCGGCGGCCGCGGCCGTTTGCTTCACTCACGCCTGGCGCGACACGGGCGACGAGCAATGGCGCCGCCGGGCGCTGGCGGCGCGAGCTTACGCCTTCAAAGGCCAGCACGTCGAAGACCCGGCCAATCGCAATCAATACGGCGGCCTTTGCCAAATGGTCCCGTCGTTCCGGCGATTGGGCGACAAGCTACCCGATGTGAACGGCGTCGAGACGTGCATCGCGATCAACCACCTGGTCAAGACGTTCGAACTCGGCTTGGAGCCTTCGGAACAAGACCTCCGCCGGCTCGAATTGGCCGCCCGTTGGGTGGCGGCCAGCGAGTTCCAACCGGGCAAGTTCCAGCACCACGAAGGCACAACGTGGGACTGCCAGAACTCCAATGCGCTGGGCGCGATGGCGCTCGCCCGGGCCCACCATGCGCTGGACAAACGGGGCCGTCACCCGCCGGAGTCCTGGCTGGAAGCGGCCCGCCGGGGAATGCGCCATTGGATGGAGGGACAAGAGGCGATCGGGTGTTGGCCTTACCGATTTGCCATGATCGGCCGCGGCCAGGCCTTCCACGAACGGAACCTGCCGGACCAAGGGATGGGCACGTATCATTTCCTCGTCGCCTGCGGCACGCCCGTCTTCCGCAGCGAGCCCAACGTCCAGGATCGCATGAGGCGGGTGGCCCGGTGGTGGTTGTGCACGAGTCGGATTGATCGCCAGCCGCCGCTAGCAACCATTGATCTTGACGACCGCCAGACCAGCGGTGCCCTGAAGTTCTCGGCCTTTACATGGTGCCGCTTCATGGCCGCCGCTTCGTTGATGCGGATCGCGGAACCCAGCGGCGAGGGCGATTTCTGGCGGCAATTGGCGTTGCGCTACATGGAGCACGTTTACACGAAACTCTGGAACCGCACCGACCCGAACACCGCGCCCGTGATGCGCGCCACGCGCGACGACATGAAGGTCCGCACTTGGATCCAGGCGGCCGAATGGGACGCTGCGTTGTTGCGCGACATGGAGGAGCGGTTACCGTGAGGCAGGCATTCGCCGCGAAACCGGAAGCTTCTGGAAATTTCCGGCCAATTTCTCCACCTGACAAGCGAACGCCGCTCTGATATAAGCGGCGCGACTTTTCGACAACACAAACCTTCCACCACCAACACAGGAGATAACATGGTCAACGTCGGACTCATCGGACTCGGTTTCATGGGCGTCACCCATTTCAAAGGCTACAAGAACATCCAGAACGCGCGCGTCGTCGCCGTCTGCGACGGCATCGAGAAACGGCTTACCGGCGACTGGCGCGATATCAAGGGCAACATCGGCGACTCCGGCGGCGTGCAGGACCTCACCGGCATCGCCACTTACAAGGAAGTGGACAAGCTGTTGGCCGACCCGAACGTGCAGTTCGTGGACATCTGCCTGCCGACCGGTGCCCACCGCGACGTGACCATCCGCGCGTTGCAGGCCGGCAAACACGTCATCTGCGAGAAGCCCATTTCCGCCGCGTTGAAAGACGCCGACGCGATGGTCGCCGCCGCCAAGAAGGCCAAGGGGCATCTGTTTCTTGCCCAAGTCATTCGCTTCTGGCCGGAGTTCAAGTATGCCTCCGAGTGCGTCGCCGACGGCCGCTACGGCAAACTGAAAGGCGCGCACCTGCGGCGCATCATCTCGCAGCCCGACTGGCTCGTGGGCGACTGGCTCAAGTCGGCCAAGGCCAGCGGCGGCCCGTTGATTGACCTCCACATCCACGACTCCGATTTCATCGTCCACGCCATCGGCATGCCGAAGCGCGTGAGCAGCCAGGGCATCGTCGCCAACGGCGTGGTCACCTACGTCGTCACAGAATATTCGTTCGGCCCGAAAGGCCCGGTTGTCACAGCCCAAGGCGGCGCGGTGGCGACCAAGGGACTGTGTTTCGAGCACGGCTACGATTTCTACTTCGAGAATGGCACGCTCCAGTTCAACTCGCGCATGGGCTTCCCGCTCACCCTGTGGAAACCCGATGGCACCTCGGAGAAGGTGGATCTCTCCGGCTACGAGGACGGTTACGTGGCGGAACTCCGCCATGCCGTGAACGTCGTGGACGGCAAGGCGCCGAAGAATCTCCTGACGCCTGCCAGCTCCCGCAACGGCCTGAAGCTGACCCTCGCCGAAGGCAAGTCCGCGACGACGGGCAAGCCGGTGGCTGTGTGACGCGGGCGCGGCCAGAAATCAAAGTTCCTCTGAGTGACGGGAGAACCGCCATGAACCGCCGGGATTTTGCGCGTCTTGCGTTGGCTGGGCTAGGCATGCCGGCGCTGCCGCTCATCGCGAGCGAAACGGCCGGTTACACTCGTGCCAACACGGACTGGCTGGCGAAGTGCCGTTACGGGATCGGCGTCCATTGGACGGCCAAGACCGTTCCACGCCAGGGCGAGCCGTTGCCATTCCAGCGAGCCGTTGACGCCTTCAAATTGAAGGAGTTTGTGGAACAGGTTCGGCATGCCGGCGCCGACTATGTTCTGTTCACGGCCGCTCACGCCCTGCAAATGTTGCCCGCCCCGCATCCGGTCATTGACCGCTTGCTGCCCGGCCGAACCTGCAAGCGGGATTTGATTGGCGAGCTTGCGGACGCTCTCGCTGCCCACGGCCTGCCGCTGCTCGTGTATTGGAATCACTCCTGCAATGGGCAAAACGATCCCGAGTGGCGAAAGGCGGTCGGTTATGACGGACAGGACAAGAACGTCCTCGCCGGGAACCTGATCGAGATCGTGGCGTGGATGAGCCAACGGTATGGCGAGAAGGTCAAGGCGTGGTGGTTCGACAGCTCCTACTCCCTTGATCCCCGAGGCCCGCACAATTCAGTGACCACGAACATGACCGGCTTCCAGTTCCCGTGGGAACGGCTCACTGTGGCGGCGAAGACGGGATTCCCGGGCCGCCTGGTCACCTACAACGCCGGTGTCGCCCAGACCTATCTCTACACCACTCATCAGGACTACTGGGCCGGGGAGTTGGTCAACCTCAAGGCCCCGGCGACAAGCCGTTACCTCAGCAATGGACTGCAGTGGTTCGGCTGGACCTGCCTGGACTTCCGAAGCTGGGTTCACACCAAGCGGGACACGGAAATCCCGAAGCCGCTCTACCCGGACGACGAAGTCATTGCCTTCGTTCGCGCCTGCAACGCTCATCAGGGACCGATGACATTCAACATCGGCATCTATCAGGACGGAACGATGGCCCCGGCGTCGGTGGAACAATTGCGCCGATTGGGAGCTGGCCTCAAGGCATAGTTACGAAGTGCGCATCCCCGCGACAGGCATTGAGCACTGCCCTGTTTTTGACAATCGCCCTCGCAGGGGATATAAGGGGGTGCCTTGACGAGCCCCACGTCCATCCTTATCACTGGCGCGGCCAGCGGCATCGGCTCTGCTTTGGCTCATGCCTATGCGGCATCAGGCATCCATCTCTTCCTGGGCGATAAAAACGCCGCGATGCTGGAAACCGTATGCGTCTCCTGTAGAAACCTGGGCGCGGTGGCATCTGGTCGCGCGCTCGATGTCAGGGACAGGACCGCCATGGAGCAGTGGATTGCCGAGGTTGACGCCATCAGGCCGCTCGATCTCGTGATTGCCAACGCCGGCATCTCCCGTGGCCACCTGGCAAAAGAGGAAACGGCCGATGACATACGAGCGGTTTTCGCGGTCAACATTGACGGGATGCTGAATACTGTGTTGCCCGTCCTGCCTCTTCTTCGCAGCCGCAAACGAGGCCAGATAGCGTTGATGAGTTCACTGGCGGGAATATGGGGCTTTCCGCACGCGCCTTCCTATTCTGCAACAAAAGCCGCGGTTCGCGTCTTCGGGCAAGGCCTGAGGGCTCGAGTCGCGCGCGAGGGTGTTTCCGTTTCTGTGATCATTCCGGCATTCGTCAGGACACCAATGACGAATATAAACCGCTTCCACATGCCGTGGCGGATTGAAGCTGATCAAGCAGCGAGAATCATCCAACGCAAACTGGCCCGGAGCAAACCGGAGTTCGTCTTTCCGCATCCGTATACGGCAGTGGCCCGGATTATTTCTGCCCTGCCTCCGTCTTTGATCAGCGCCTTTCTCAAGCTCAGGTGACAAATGCATCAGGAAAAGGGAATCGTGGTGGCGTTGGCCAAGTGCGGTGACTACGACTCCTCATGCATGGGGGAGACGATCGGCCGCCTGTTTGAGGCGATCGGCTTTCGGCCGGGACGTGGACTGCGGGTTTTGGTGAAGCCAAACCTCCTGGCAGCAACACCTCCGGACTATCTGTCCTCTACTCATCCTGCGGTTGTCAGGGCGGTCTGCCAGTATCTTCTGCACTCGGGAGCCAAAGTGCAGGTGGGAGACTCGCCGACTTTTGGACAGGCGACCGACATCGCTCGCACCATAGGTTTGACCCAAGCGCTGGCCGATCTGCCCGTCGCCTTGATCAATCTGGATCGGCCGAAATATGTTCGTCTGCCTTCGGGCAGCCTGATACCCATTTCCCGGCTGGCCATTGATAATGACCTGATCGTGAGTGTCCCAAAGCTCAAGGCACATCGCCAGATGCGCGTGAGCGGTGCGGTCAAGAATGTTTATGGCTGTGTCTCAGGCATCCGCAAACCGGTTCTTCACTTCCTCCACGGTGACAAAGGCTGCCGCTTCGCGCAGTTGATCATTGAGATATGGCAGAAGCTGCCACAGTCCGTGTCACTCATGGACGCGGTGACCGCCATGCACACCTACGGCCCGGTTAAAGGAGAGCCTTATCCGCTCGGGCTGCTGGCAGCATCTTCCTCTCCGGTGGCCTTGGACAGTGCCGTCTACAGCATACTCGGTCTCAAGCCCGATCAGGTTCCCATATGGAAGACTGCGCTGCATCTCAATTTGCCAGGAACCAAGCTTGAAGACCTTGTCTTCCCCCTGGAGGTTCCTGAGTCATTTGACGGCAAGGGCTTCAAGACTCCCGACATCCTTGATTGCGAGAGCATTCACCCCTTGAAGACCGCGGCGCATTGGATAAAACGACACACCGTGGGTTGAATGCAACGCGTGCGCTCTTTCGGCGACGCTACCGTGCGGATGACGATTCAGCAGACCGGATGCGCCAGCAGGCGGCGGAGCGATGTTTCTGACGGTCTTCCCCGCCAAACGCCCACAGCCAGTCACGCGTCTTCACAAGATGAACCATTGACCGGATAGGCAGGCGCGCAGCCGCCTCGTAGCGGTCTGAGGCGATGTCGTAGATGAAACTCTCGTCGGTGAAGACTTCGCTCTTGAAACCGCCGGCGAGGAAAATCTGTTTCTCATTCAGCGCCACCGCCGTGACGCCACGCCCGGCGAATGGATACGGACTGATCGGTTTCCAGGTCCGCGCCGCAAGATCGAACGCAAACGCGGCGCTTCGGTTCACCACTTGTTTGCCAGCCGCCTCCCAGGTCGCTCCCGTGAAGGCAAAGACCCGGTTCCCGGCGGCAGCAACCGCCACCAGTGCGGTCGGTCCCGCGGGATAGTCCGACAGACGCTGCACTTCCTTCGAGCCGCTGCTCCACTCGAAGCAGTGCGCGGTGACCGTGCTGAAGTTGGCGATGTCCGCAGCGCCGCCAATCACGAACAGCCGCCCGCCGGCAAAACCCGCCCCCGCAAGCGTGACCACCTGCGGCAGGCGCGCAAGCTGTTGCGGAGGACGGTCGGCTTTCCATTCCAGGATGAAGTCGCACGTCTTTTGTCCGTCGCTGCCACCCGCCGTGAAGAAGCCACCGCCCGCAGCGTAAGCGAGCGGTGCCGACAACGGCGGCAGCGGTTCCCACGAGTTCGCCTTCGCGTCGAACCGCCAGCGTTTCGTGAGCCAGTGTTTCGTGTCATTCTCCCAATTCGTCCCGCCCGCGACAAAGATGTCCTCTCCCACGGCGTAGCAGCTCATGCCGCCATTCGGTTCCGGCAGGTCTGGCATGCGTTGCCAGCCTTCAGCTCCAAAGGAAACTGTAGTGTTCATAAGGGCGATCCAAAGAAGCGCGTCAGTCCACTTTGCGCGTCGTCTTGTCATGGGGGGCATTGGCACGTTCATAGACATCCATCGTCCCGTGTGGCGGCAGCCAGCCGGCGCTCTTCCGAACGTCATGCTCGCCGCTCATCTCGCCGGGTTTGCCCGGCCGCGTGGGGTCGGTCGCGCGGCGCAGTTCCCACCAGCATTGGCCACAATGGTTGTGCTCGTGGTCCACGACCCAGCCGCATTCTTTCAGCAGCGGCCCGATCCAGCCCATGCAGTGGTCGCAGTAGTCGTGGTGCTGGTGGAGGCCGTTGCGAATCAGAAAACCTTTCGAGGGGCACTCGTGCATGTCCGTGCGGAACACAGTGTCCGTGGCGGTGCAGTGGTAGCCGGCGCCTTCGTCCACAAGCGTGTGACCCCAATACTCCTTCATCCCCTCGATGCCCTTCGAGCCGATGAGCTCCATCGCGTGACGCTGTGAGTCGCGATGGATGGCCTCGTCCCAATACTCCCGCAGCAGCGGCTCGCCGCCCCGCTGGATCATCCATTCAAAGGTCCACTCGTAGTGGCCGCAAAAATCGTAGCAGCCTAGCATGACGCCTCCTTGATGCTCGCGAGATCCTGCGCCGCAGTCGCGGCGTCACGACGAAGAAACGTCTGCCGGCACGAACCGTTGCCACCCTCGATGCGAACGGCCAACCCGGCGGGCGCGGCCATCGCCTCACCGATGAAGTAGCAGTGTTGGCAGAAACACGGCACGATCTCCCGGCCATGCGCGCGGAGGTGTTTGATGGCGGGGCAGACTTTGACTTCGAGCGTCACCGCATCTGGCAACTGGCTGACCTCGACCTTCGCGCCCGGCTCCGCAGCGAAAAAGGCGCGCCAGTATTCCGCGACAGCGGGCAGGCCGCCCGCCTTCCATTGCGCCGTGACCGGCGCGAAGTAGCGCGCACCCAGATCGGTCCAGTATTGGCGCAGGCCCTCGATGCCGGCCTTCTTCAGCACAAAGCGGAAGGTCGCGTTGATCGCGAAGTAGAAATCCGCCGCGCCGACGGGCTTCGTGTCGGTGTAGGGCAAAGGATTGACGGGAGATGGCATCTTGCCTCTCATTTCCCAGCCTCAACATGACGCGGTTTGACCAGGAACATCAGCGCGGCGCACACAAGAATGCTCGCCGCGGACCACATAAAAAGATTGTTCACGTTCACGTGCGCGTCGCGCAGCACGCCGCCGGCGTAGAGCGACACGCCGCCAACGATGCAACTGAACAGGTTCAACACGCCGTAGCCGGTCGCGCGATATCGCGGATCGGCCACCAGACAGAGGACCGGCATCATGTTCGCGTCGGTGAAATTGCGTCCCAGTCCGTAAAGCATCAGCCCGACAATCGCGATGGCCAGCACGCTCGTCTTGGCCATGATGAAGACCGCTGGCGCGGCCAGACAGAGACCGATCACCGGCACGAGGATGCGCGCGCGGTGGTTGGTGCGGCTCCAGCGGTCGGCCCACACACCGCCGATGAGCAGGCCCAGCAGCGTTGCCGCGTATAGATAGCCGGTCGCCGAAAAACCCGCCTCGCCCTGTGAGAGATGGAAATGCTCTTTCAAGTAAGTCGGCATCCAACCCACTACCGCCCAACCGACCATGCCGAGCAGACCCCAGTAACCGAGCATGAGATAAAACGTTTTCTGACTGAACAAACTGACGAGCGCTTCAAAGAAATTCACTTTTTCCACTGGCGCTGCCGTTGCCGATGTCGCGACGTCCTCGCGCGGCGCATCGCGCAACACAAACATGAGCAGCACGGCATAGGCCGTGCCGATGCCGCCGAACAGGATGAACGCATAGTTCCATCCATACAGTTGCGCGAGCCATCCGCCCATCCCGCCCAGCCCGGCGCCGACGCTGATGCCGGTCATGTGGACGCCCGTGGCCAGCGAGCGCGTGCCGCCGCGATGGTAATCGGCGATGAGTGCCAGTGCCGCCGGGATGTACGTGGCCTCGCTGATGCCCATCAGTGCCCGCGCGACGAGAAGCTGCTCGAACGTCTTTGCATGGCCGGTGATCCATGTCAGCACAGACCACACCAACAGGCTCAGGATGATGACGCGACTGCGGCTGAAGCGGTCGGCCAGGTATCCCGCGAAAGGACTGAGCACTCCATACACCCAGAGGAAGACCGATGTGAGCAGGCCAAACTCCGCGTCGGTCATCGGAATCGCCGTCACCAACGACTCGCGCATCGTGGTGAGCATCACCCGATCAAGATAGTTCAGGAGTGCGACGACCCAAAGCAACCCGACGACCATCCATGCGCGAAAGAGTGGCCGGGCATCATGGGTCATTGGGCGGCTCCGGTGACGACGTTGAATTCCTGGACTGCTTTGCTGGGGTGGCGCATTTGACATGAACTTTATAGAGCATGGCACGCCCGTTGACAACGCTTTGCCACCCGGTTTCTGCGCCCCAAATGACACGCACGCCGTTACGTTTTTTTCTGCAACTGTTCCTCCACGGCCTTCATCACCGTTGCCACCTCCAGCCGCTCCAGACAGAGGCTTCGCCCGCTGTCGTCGCATCCCTTTCGGTGACACGGAACGCAGTCCATCGCCGGAGTAACCATCCTGTGCCGGTCGTCGGCGACGCGCCATGCGCGCCAGTCCGTGGGGCCGTGAATCGTGACAGTGGGCGTTCCGACCGCAGCGGCAATGTGCGGCGCGGCGCTGTCCACACCGAGGTGAAGGGTGCTCATGGCGATGAGCGCCGCGAGTTCACCGAGGCTGGTCTTCCCGGCCAAGTTGAACGCGCGCCCTTTGCATCCAGCGATGATGCCGTCGCAGGCCGCCGCCTCTTCGCGAGAGCCAATCAACACCGTAGACAACCGATGCGCTTCCCAGAGCCGGTCCATGACCTCCCGCCATTTCCCGCCGTCCCATTCCTTGTACTTCCATCGCGCGCAAGGATTGATGGTGACCCATTGTCCATCGGGCGTGAGGCCGCATTCGGCGAGTAGTTCCACGGCACGCGCGTGATCTGCCGGCGCGATGTGCAGTCGCGGCGTGGAATCCGCCGTGTCCATGCCGATGGCGCGCACCATGCGCAACGACTGGTTGGCACCGGGATGGACGGTCGGCGGACCGGGCGGGGAGTCGCGGATAACCCGGGTGAAACAAATGCGTTTCCAGTTCTGGCCGGGGCCGACTCCCCAGCCGACGCGTTCCCGCGCGCCGGTCAGCAGGGTGAGAATGCTGCCCCGGTCACCAGTGCGAAGGTGAATGACAAGGTCGTAGCGCGCCTGTCGGAGACGGCGGATGAATCGCACCTGCTCGCCCAGCGCGTGGAAAACCGAGCCGCCACTTTTCACAAGCCCGATGATCTCGTGCAGATTGGGGTCCGCGCGCAACAGGTCGCCAAACGGTGGGCGCACGAGGATGGAAACGCGCGCGTCGGGCTGTGCCTCCTTGACGGCGCGGATTGTCGGTGTGGTCAGCACCACGTCGCCAATGTCGCCGAGTTGGACGATGAGGATGTTGCAAAACTCCGTCATCTGGCGTCGCTTATTTGGTGAAATGAAAAAGCCCGCAACCGTATTTCTGCGCGGCTCCCGTTTCAGGCTTCTCATTCCGCCTGAAATGACCGTCGTCGCCCACCAAAGCAAACTCCACGAGTTTCAATCCCTCGAAGTAATTCAGTATCTGCTCCGGGGAGTGGATGCGGTGGGCATTGAAGCAGACCCGCGGTCTCCCGATGGGCAGGCCGAAGTAAAGGTTTCCTCCCCGTGCGAGCACACGCCGAAGCTCGCGGCAAGCCTTCGCCGTGCCCAAGGGATCCATCGGGTCGCCATAGCGCCCCAGCCCGATGTGCTCGGCCACGTGCAGGCAGGACAGTGACGGAATCGAATCATCGCCGTAGGACATCTCCAGAATGGAGCCGGCCTTGCCTTCAAAGTTCGGCAGGTCGGTCGTCAGCGGACGTATATCAATGAACGTGACGTGCGTGATCGCCGTAAGAAAGCCCACGTAATCCACCTTCGAGCCGACATCCACGTGGTTGCTGGCGCCGCTCTCCAGGATTTTGCGGAACGCCCAGATGTCCTGGTAGAAATAATGCGTGTCGAACGAGGTTGTGGCAGTCCTGTCACCGAAGCAGGGATAAAGATCGCGCCAGGCGATTTTCTCCGCACCGGCCATTTTCTGATAGCGCCGCAACTCCGCGAAAAACCCCACATACTTCGGAATGGATTTGAGTCTCAGTTTCACGTTCTCACACTCTCACACGGCACAGTTCGCCTAGATCGCCCCTGAACTTGTGGACCGTATCTCGCGTTCCATGCTCTCAGAAATTGAAGCAACCGTAGTTGGCTCCACCGGAACTTGCAATTCGTTTTCCGACGGCGGACACGACGCGCTTCCCGGACGGCAAGGCGTTCTGCTGAACTGAAACTTTGGGTTTGCCCCTACCGCGGCGTGGGGCCTTCGGCGACGGGCAACGGCGGGAATTTCTTGTGGGGCTCCTGCTGATACCAGAAAGCGGTGGAGTTGATCTCGTCTTCAAGCTGCAGATAGCGATGGCCTTCCTGCCAGCCGAGTGCCTGGATGGTGACCTTCAAATCCTTCTGGAAGCGAACCGGGTCCACAATGTGCCAGCGATAGAGCCCAAACCGTTGCGGAGGCACATAGGCGGTATCGGGCGGCAGCACCTGCGCAAGGCCGCAATAGGGCGTCGAGAAGACCTGATATTTCTTCGTCTCGCGATTCTCGAAGTTGTAGGAACCGCAGAAGTAGTCCTCTGTGCCCGTGCCGCAGATCGTCGGGAACTCCTTGTCGCCGTCCAGGAAGAACTTGATCTCGCCTTCACCCCACCAGCCTTTGCTGCGGGCTTCCCATGCGAGATAGGTGCCGACGTATTGGCCGCACCCGGTCACACCGTCGAGAATGGTGTAAAGCCCCTTGGTCTTCAGCGGCGACTCGCGCCGGAATTGCGCGTGCAGATAGGCGGCGTCTTTCGGCAGTTCGGCGAGAGTGTAATTGATCTGATAGTAGAGCGTCATGTCCTTCCCGTCGGTGTTCTCCATCGTGATGCGCGCCCTCTTGCGGAATGGCATCTGCCAATAGCAGTTGAACGCGCTGCCGGGGTTGACACAGACCGCCAGCGAGTTGATCTGGCAATACTTGCCCCAGCCGCACGCGAAGAAATCGCCGACGGGACATTCGACCGACGGCTCGGCCTCGCCGTCCCAATAGAACCGGAGGATGGAATGCCGCCAGTTGCCGGTGGGCGTCATCCAGATTTGCTGGATGCAGCCGGGACCCTTGATCTCGCCGAGCGTGAATGTCGTCTTGGCCTTGATGCGAACTGATGGCGAGACCTTCCAGCCCACGCCCAGATCGCGAGCGCAGTTCTTGCCGGTGCCCTCGGTGGCCATGCCGGCCTTGCCTTTTTCGCCGGTGAAATTTTCCGGGCTGATGGAACGCGTTTGCGCCTTCGAGGTGCGGTAGAGGTTGCCGAGGTTGACGTCGAGCCCGTTGAACGACCCGTCGGCCGCGGGGCAGCGTTGAATGCCGCACCATGCGAACGCCAATGACAGCGTGAAAAGGCAGGTGAGTGATTTCATTTTCTACAGGTCTCCTTGTAACACCGATGTTTGACTTCCCATCTTATGTTCCGAACCGTCTCCATCGTCCAATCCAATCGGTGAAATGCTTCTCCGCTTCCTTCGAGCCGATGAGATCACCGTGTTTATATCATAGAAACCGTGGTTCGGATGACAAACGAATCCGCATGAGCATTCTTGCCCTGCACTTGACAATCCTTGACCTCTAACCGGTGAATGCGTCATTTTCGAACCATGTACCGCGTTCTCGATACGGCCTATTATTTCTCCACACAGGTGGCGCGGACGCGCCGCTTCTACGATCCCGACTGGCGCAGACAAGCCCGGGATCAATCCTGGATTTGCCTGGTGGGCGGCGGTTGTGAGTGGTGTGCGCCGGACTTCCTGATTGACCGGCAGCGGTTTCCGTTTCTGGCGTTTGAGTTTGTCTCGCGAGGCCAAGGCAAGCTGGAGCTGGCGGGCAAGCACTACGACCTCAACAGCGGCCATGCGTTTTTCTTTGACCCGCATACGCCTCATGTCATCCGCTCGGATCCCGCGGACCCGATGGTGAAGTATTTCTTCAACTTCACAGGCGCTCGCGGACGGAAACTGGTTGCGACCGCGGGCCTCGTATCCGGCACCGTGGTTCGCGTGGTAGACGCGCGGCGCATGACGGAGCTGCTCGAAGAAGTCATCGACCATGCATTGGGAGGCGGACCGACGAGCTTGCAGGCGGCCGCCGCTGCGCTCGAACATGCGCTGGCGTTGTGCGCCGAAAGCCTGCGGCATCCGAGCGCGCAATTCGATCCCGCCCGCGCCACCTACCTGCGTTGCCGCGGCCATCTCCTGCGCAACTACCCGCTGCTGGTGTCTGCCGCAGCCATCGCGAAACACTGTGGCGTCAGCGCCGCTTACATGACGCGATTGTTCAAACGCTTCGACAAGGAAACGCCTCTGGCGTGTCTCCAACGGCTGAAGCTTTCTCAAGCGGTCTTGCGATTGCGGCAGCCCGGCACGCAGGTCAAGCGGGTGGCCGCCGAGTTGGGCTACAAATCGCCAGCGCATTTCTCACGTGCCTTCAAAGCGTGGCACGGACGCTCGCCACGGAGGGTGATTCTGGACGGCTAGTCCTAGTGGAATCCGTCGACTCTGGCATCGCGTCCTGTTTGAGGTGAATAGCAGCCTGTACTCGTGCTACACATGTCGTACGCACTTGCGTTGCATCTTGTTGTAGTAGAAATACTTACGTCAAACAAAACCAGTGTAATTAGCGAAGAAGTGTATTCATAACTCATTCTCTATTAGTATATTATGATATATTTAATTGCATCTGGTACACCCACATGACGATGGTGCGATGCATATATAGGTAATGGCTGGAACTCAGATTCTGAATGCCGTTTCGATCGACATTGTAGATTGAGTTGTCCTGCCCTGCTGATTGTTCGTCTGTGGATGCCACAGCCGGCACTGATATCTCTCGGTTGATATGACGACTAGCTGTGAGATTGTCCTTCTCGGGACAACATCCTGAAAGACACTCGACCGTATCAACTGGGGAGGCCACCGCCACATGTTCCACGTGGAACACATGTCGTTGGCGTGTCACTTGAGTTCCGCGCTGAAGTTATGGCCCCATTCAACCAATCCGGCCTGTACTGCTCTATGGAATGTCTGCCAGTCGCTACATGGTTCGGGCATAGATGCGATCCAGTAGTTTCTGCTACGCTGCGTTCACAGACAGCCAGTATCCCGAGCCGTGCAGACTACTCAACCGAATGTTCCACGTGGAACGCACGTGATGAATGGGCCGTTTGAGGCGCGCGTCAATTGCCAATCGGTCCATTCGCAGATGTGAACTAATGATCTCCACTTTGGCCACATTCTGATTCAATCCGTTGGCGTGATAGCCAATCTTGTGGAGACATGACGCGCAAACATCTTGCCGATCTATCTAAACTCTGTATAATTCTGATGCTGAACATATTCCACATTCATATGAACAAGAACATCCTCCTACTTGTATTGCTGTTCGCTATTTCCAGTGCCTACGGTGCCACTCCAGAGCCTGGGCCTGACTCGGTGCAAAGTGCCAAGTCGTTCAAGAAGCAGATCACGCGCACCGTCAAGCTCGACTACTTGCTGTTTCTACCGAAGGACTATAGCGAGCGCGCCAGCGCGAAGAAAAAATACCCGCTGATCTATTTTCTGCACGGCGCAGGCTCGCGCGGCAACAATGTCTGGAAGGTCGGCGTCCAGGGGCCGCCAAAGCTTGTGCGCGAGAAGACCGACTTCCCGTTCATCGTGCTCTCGCCGCAGTGTCCCTCTGGGCAACGCTGGGATAACGATGCTCTCATGGCGTTGCTTGATGAAGTGATGTTGAAATACCGCGTGGACAAGTGTCGAGTCTATCTCACCGGCCTGAGCATGGGCGGTTTCGGCACGTGGCGTTTGGGTGTTGCGTATCCGGAAAGGTTTGCAGCAATAGCGCCAATCTGCGGCGGTGGCGACTGGATTCCGCCGCGACTGACGGATCCGAACAAGGCCTCAGCACTTGCCGCGCTGGGTGTGTGGGCGTTTCACGGCCGCAAGGACTCGGTGGTCAAGCTTTCGGAATCAGAACGGATGGTGGAGATGCTGAAGAAGGTTGGCTGTCGCGAGGTGGAGCTCACGATCTATCCCGAAGCGAACCACGACGCGTGGACGGAGACCTACAACAATCCCAAACTATACGAGTGGTTCTTGTTGCACCAACGACACTAACGATATTTCGCTGGCGACTCTATTCCTTGGTGTTTCCGCTTGGCGGAAGTTTGCCGGCGGCGATCCATGTTTGCAGCGATTCCAGTTTCGGCATCGCCTCGGTGGTACCGGAGGGAGTCAGCAACACAGCAATGCGGGTCTGTGTTGTCTTCGCTGGCAGACGGATGGTGAGGTTGTGAGCGTTGGGTTGTTGGTGCTGCGGGGGCGGTGGATTGGCGGAAATGACTTCAAACCTCGCTCCAGCCGGCGAAAGAATGCGCGCTTCGAGTTTCGCACGGCCCTGCGTGAGCGTAGCGCGGTCGGCGTCGGTTTCGATCTTCGCCTTGGTAAGGAAATTCCAAACGACTTCGACTGGCTGCGACGTTTCGAGTTCGTCCTGGACCAGCACCCGCTTGCGATCCAGCAACGCGATACCGCGGTAGGCACGCGTGGTTTTCGGTTTGTAGGCGGCGGTCATGTCGGCGACAGCGAATGATCGCTGCGGCGTCGATGCGAACGCAACAATCGGCGCGGCACTGCGCGGATCCTGGTTCTCGCCATCAAGCGTGAGCGTGTTGTGGCTCTCCGTGCGAAGGCGATAGTAGGTCCAGCGATTTCTTCCAAAATACCCCGAGAGATTGTAGTCGTCGCCGCCGAGGTCGAGCGCCCAGCGCACGCCGAGCGCGTCGAGCACGAACGAACCGAGATCAAGGTGGCTGTGGTTGGCTTTGTTGTCGCCGCCTTTGAAGCCGACGAAGATGGCATTCGGGTCGCCCCATCCGCTCCGGAGGAAAGCAACATCCACCCCACGATAGACGGTGGCACGTGGCAAGTCATCATCCTGTGGTGCGCGTCCTCTGTTATCTAACCATAACAGATGGAAGATGTTAGGACGTATATCAGCCATCGCCCGTTCATGACCGGCGTAGATCGGCTTATTCATCGCCCGCGCCATCCAGAGCATCTGCGGCGCAGTGCCCGTCTTCTCGCCGGCATCGGCATAATTGAACGTCGAGCCGATCGGGCTGGTGAAGTGAATCCGGAAGGAACCTGTCTCGGCAAAGCCTGCAATCTTCTTGAAACCGAAATCGGTGCCAAGCGCGGTTTCCAGCGCGGCGAGATAAAAAACGTTGTAGCTGGTGGCGTAGCTCCAATAGCCGGGCCCTTCCGGCCAGCCGCCGTCGGGCGCGAACGTCTTCATGGCCAGAACGATGGAGGCGCGGCCATTGGCGATGATCTGCCCGGCCAACGCCGGCTCCTCATCGGCGATGGCGAGTGCGCCGACGGTCATGCCGCCGTTGCACACCTGGTTCCAGTTGTGCTCGCATTTCGCCCACCAGTGTTGTTTGCCACGGATTGAAAACGACTGTTTCAGGCCTTTCTCGATGATGGCCGTGCGGATCGTGGTGCGATCCGCCGCCGACAGGAAGTCAAAGAGCCAGTCGTAGCCGATGGCCAGCGCGCACGTCATCTCGGCCACGTCGAGGAAATGTCTAGGATTCCAGTCCTGAAACGCGGCGGCGGCGAGCATTTCCTTGCGAGCGCGCTCGGCGAAGCGTTTGTCGCCGCCGAGCCGGTAGAGGCCCGCGAGCGTGCTGACTCGGCGCAATGCAGTGCGGCTCTTGTCGAGCAGCCGGGGACCGATCAATTTGCGTTCGATCGGTTCTTCCTTCAGCATTTTCTCCGCGTCGCGCAGAAGCCGTTCGTGCCACTGGCGCGCGGTGCCCTCGCTCTTGATGGCTTCGCGGACGCGCGCAAAGTCCGCATCGAGCACCAGCAGCCGCGGATGTTCTCGCCGCAAAGTCTTCAGCGTATCGGCCTCGGCTGCGATGGATGCGGTGAGCGCGCCGATCAACAGCGCGCCAGTCATGAAAGGGAGAAGAATCAGGCGGGTGTTCATTGCGTTTTCGGCATCCTGCGACAAGTGTCCGCCGCCGTCCAGCACGTTTCCCGCGGACCAAGAGCGCCGCGTTTTTCAAAACGCATTCCCAACTCCCGGCTGGAATCGCTGGCGTCATTGCCTCACAATCGGCCCATGCACAGATTTTATCTGCCGGACTTGGAGCATCTCGTCCTCTCCGGAGGCGAGGCTCACCATGCCACTCACGTTCTGCGACTCAAAGAGGGTGACTCGGTCAACGTTTTCGACGGCCGCGGCCATGAGGCGCAATGCGCCGTCCGCGAAATCAGCGCCGACTCCATCCATCTCAAATTGCTCGTGAAAGGCAACACACTCCCGCTGCCATGCCGCATCACGCTGGCGCAAGCGGTGCCGAAGAAAAACATGGATCTGATCCTTCAGAAAGCCACCGAACTGGGGGTCTTTTCCATCCTGCCTCTCGTCTCCGAGCGCACGATCGTTCAGCTCGACGAGCAAGATACAAAGAAGCTCGAACGCTGGAGGGCCATCTGCCTCGAAGCCTGCAAGCAAAGTGGCAACAACTGGCTTCCGGAACTACAACCCCCGCTGAAGGCGCGCGATTTCCTCGCGGATATGGCAGAACAAAAGAAGGGCTTCGACTTGAAACTTATCGCTTCTCTCCAGCCGGATTCGCGTCCTTTGAAGAAGATTCTTGCAGATTCACCGCGCATTTCTACGCCCTTGTCTGTGCTGATCCTGATCGGCCCAGAAGGTGATTTTACGCCTGCGGAAATCAACTTGGCCAAGTCGGCCGGTTGTTCACCGTTGTCTCTGGGGCCACTGGTACTGCGTGCAGAAACTGCGGCGCTTTATGCGCTGAGCATCATTCGCCACGAACTCACGCCAGCTTGAGCTGCCTGAACGGCTCTCAACTCATTCGCATCGGCATCAAGACGTAAAGGAACGGGGCGTTCACCTTGATGACCCCGGGTGACAACTCGTCGATTAACTCCAGATGGACCTCATCGCTGTCGAGGTTGCGCAGAGGATCCATCATGTATTCGGGGTTGAACGCGACCGCGATTTCCTTGCCCTTGTAGTTGATCGTCACGGATTCGCGTGCCTCGCCCACATCAGGGCTCTTGGCTATGACCGCGAGGTTATTCTTGGTGAACTGGAGTTTGACGGAATTGGACTTCTCTGTGCAGAGCAAAGAGGCCCGACGAAGAGCTGTCAGCAAACTCTCGCGTTCGAGCGTGACGCGTTCTTTGCACTCGCTGGGAATCACTTGGCGATAGTTCGGATAGTTCCCCTCGATCAATTTCGACACGATCATCAGGTTCGGGCTGTCGCTCTTTGCCTTTTCTTCTTTCCCCTTTTCTGGTTGTGCCCCGGTCACTGGTGCTGCTGAAACCTGCATCTCAAATGCCATCTGGTTTTCCGTCACGATCGCCTGGACTTCGCCCTTGTCGCCCAAAAGGTGCATCAGTTCGTTGACGGCCTTTGTTGGCAGAATGCCCTCGACCTCGTTGGCTTTTGGAAACTCCAAGTCTTGCTCCGCCAATGCCAACCGACGGCCATCTGTGGCCACCATCGTCAGTTTATCGGCCTTAAACTGCAAGAATGCGCCGTTTAACACATAGCGCGTCTCATCATTGGAGATCGCGTACGAGGTTTTGCGGAACATGTCGCGCAGATTTGTTTGTGCAATCTTGAAATGTTTGCCTCCATCGAACTTCGGCAATGGGGGGAACTCCTCTGCTGGCAATCCCATGATCTTGAAGAACGACGACCCGCAACGAATGGATGCGATGTTCTTTTCATCAACCTCGATTTCGGCTTCTCCCGCAGGCAATTCCCTGAAAATTCCAAACAATCGGCGCGCTGGCAGACTGGTGGCTCCCGCTTTTGAAACATCAGCACTGATTTTCCGTTGAATACCTACATCCAGATCGGTGGTGGTCAATTCCAATGTTTCACCTGTGGCGCGAAGTAACACGTTGGAAAGGATGGGAAGTGTGGTGCGAGTGCTGACGACCGTTTGCACTTGTTGGAGCGCTTCCAGCATTTGGTCTTTGCTGACTGTTATTTTCATATATAAACCTTAAGAAGAGTCGTCGTAGTAGAGGGTGTGAATACTGGAAACAAAATGCGCTGTCAAGGTCAGCTAGCGATAGTTACGTCGGCGCGCGGCAGTGAATAAACCGAGCGAGTCATGGTGGAAACTTGGTGGTTGTTCACTTTTTAGGTCCAATACAAAGTTCTTAACCATCTGTTGGCAGACTCGGCACAGATTATTGGCAGGGTTATTCACGTTTCAACTGTTGCTGAAGGAAACCGACGGTTTGGCGCAAGGCGGCATCGGACTGGACCGCCTTGGTAATCTGCTTGCACGCGTTGATGACCGTGCCGTGATCGCGTCCGCCAAACGCTTCGCCAATCCGCGCCAGCGAATGGTTGGTCAGTTGTCGTGACAGATACATCGCCACCATGCGCGGGAAGGCAATGGAGGTCGGCCGGCGTTTGCTGGTCATGTCCGCAAGCCGGATGTCGAAATGAGTCGCGACGCACTTCTGGATGCCCTCGATGGTCAGGGCGTGCCGCGCTTCTTCAGTGAGCACATCGTTGAGAAGTTTCTCCACCGCCGGGATGTCCAGCTCGCGACCGGGCAACGAACCGTAGGAAGCGACGCGGATCAACGCACCTTCGAGCCGGCGGATGTTGGTGCGGATTTTCTCAGCCAGGAATGACAACACATCGTCGGGCAGATGGAAGCCGAGCAGATGTTGCTTCTTGCGAAGAATGGCGATGCGCGTTTCGAGGTCGGGCGGTTGCAGGTCCACGGTCTGACCCCACTCGAAACGGGAGATGAGCCGCTCTTCCAGACCGGCGATTTCCGTCGCGGGCCGGTCGCAGGAAAGCACGATCTGCTTGTGCGCGTCGAAGAGAGAGTTGAACGTGTGGAAGAACTCCTCCTGCGTGCCTTGCTTGCCCGCCAGCGAGTGAATGTCGTCAATCAGCAGGATGTCCGCATTGCGGTAATGCTTGCGGAAGTTGTGCATCTGCTTTGAGCCGAGTGCTTCGATGAAATGATTCAGGAAATACTCGCAGGTGACGTAGACGACACGCATCCGATTGCGGTGGCTCAAGACGTAGTGACCGATCGCCTGCAACAGATGCGTTTTGCCGAGGCCGGTCGCACCGTAAATGAATAACGGGTTGTAGGCGCGACCCGGCGATTCCGCCACCGATTTCGCGGCGGCATGAGCCATTTCGTTGTTGGGGCCGACCACGAAGGTGTCGAAGGTGTAGCGGCGGTTGAATGTGGGCGCGGAAGCGCCACGCGCCGGAACAGGCGCTGGCACCGGCGCTGGCGGCTGCGCGGATTGCGCAGGCACAGCCGCATCGGCAGGCAGCGGCATGAACTTGACCGCCAACGTCTGACCGGTGACGGCTGCGAGCACATCGCGGAGCAACGGCGCGTAGTTCTCCTGCAGCCACTCCACGTAGAAATCGTTCGGCGTATTCAGCGTCAACGCGTCTGCCGACAATGAATGCGCCTTGAGCGGAGCAAACCAAAGATCAAACAAAGGCGGGCTGACGCGAGATCGCAACAAATCCGTAGCGCGCTGCCACAGCGGCACTGCATCAATGTTCATCGAAAAACCCTCGGTAAAACCAAGCTAAAGGTTTAAAAAACAAAAAGTTATTCACAGCCTATTGGGCCACACCGCCACAGCGGGCCCCTTCGATACGACCGGAACTAAAATCTCCTAAATCCAACAAAAACGCCTGTTTTTCGTCTCCTTGGCCGCTTCCGACGACTGATACGGCCTCATCAACGATGCCAGACCACTCAGTCACAAAAAACATCCCGATTCGCCGGCAAACTCCCGAACACAAACTGAACAAGTTATTCACAGCTTATTCACAACGCTCGCTTCACCCGTTCGATTCGCCGCGAACGAGCGCGGAGCGTAATCTTGCCGGACGAACAGCGCAAGGAAAAAGACGGACGATTTTTTTCGCAGTCCTCCTTCTTCGCAGTTCACGACGCGAACATCCCAAGACACGCGCCACATTGCAAGCGTGGAAAACGAAGAGGCCGGCCGCGGACGAACCGGGCCGGCCTCTTGTTCAGGGAGCGATTGCTTTATACGTCGTAGTAGAGGTGGAACTCATACGGATGCGGGCGCAACCGGACCGCGTCGTATTCCTTGCGCTTCAACTCAATGTAGGTCTCGATGAGATCCTTGGTGAATACATCGCCCTTGAGCAGGAACTCGTGATCGGCTTCCAGCGCGCGCAACGCGCCGAGCAGGTTGTCGGGCACGGTCGGGACTTTCGCCAGTTCCTCCGGCGGCAGCTCGTAGATGTTCTTGTCGAGCGGTTCGCCGGGGTCGATGCGGTTCTGGATGCCGTCAAGGCCCGCCATGAGCATCGCGGCGCAGGCCAGATAGATGTTCGCCGCGGGATCGGGCGGACGATACTCCAACCGCTTGGCCTTCGGGTTTTCCGAGTAGGTCGGAATACGAATGGCCGCGGAACGATTGCGGGCGCTGTACGCCAGGTTCACCGGCGCCTCGTAGCCGGGCACCAGCCGCTTGTAGCTGTTGGTGGTCGGGCTGAGGATGGCGCAGAGGGCCTTGGCGTGCTTCAGGAGACCGCCGATGTAGTAGAGGGCCATGTCGCTGAGGCCGGCATAACCTTTGCCGGGGAACATGGGCTTGCCCTTCTTCCACAGCGATTGGTGGACGTGCATGCCGCTGCCGTTGTCACCGAAGAGCGGCTTGGGCATGAACGTGGCGGTCTTGCCGTGCCTGTGGGCGACGTTCTTCACCACGTATTTGTAGATCTGCATCTTGTCGCCGGTGTTAACCAGCGTGTCGAAGCGGATGTCAATTTCCGCCTGGCCCGCCGTGGCGACCTCGTGGTGCTGGCGCTCGATGCGCACGCCCATCTCCTCCATCAGCATGATCATCTCTGTGCGGATGTCTTGCTGGGTGTCGGCGGGCGAGACCGGGAAGTATCCTTCCTTGTGGCGAATCTTGTAGCCGGTGTTGGGCATTTCCTCGCGGCCGCTGTTCCAGATGCCTTCGATGGAGTCCACCGAGTAGAACGTGCCGTTGCTCTTCGAGTCGTAGCGAACGTCGTCGAAGATGAAGAACTCCGCCTCGGGGCCGAAGAACGCTTGGTCGGCGATGCCGGTGCTTCTCAGATAAGCCTCGGCCTTTTCGGCGACACCGCGTGGGTCGCGGCTGTAGACTTCCTTCGTTGTAGTGTCGTGGGCGGTGCAGAGCAGGCTCAGCGTCGGCACGGCGCAGAACGGGTCAATCATCGCGCTGTTCGGCTCAGGCTTGAGCAACATGTCGCTCGACTCGATGCCTTTCCACCCGCGGATCGAGCTGCCGTCAAACCCGACCCACTCCTCGTCGAACATTTCCTCGCTGAACTCGCTGATGGGCATGGAGAAGTGCTGCCATGCGCCGTGCAGATCGCTGAACTTGAAGTCCACGATCTTCACGTCCTTTTTCTTGATCAAATCGAATACGTCTTTGGGTGTCATTCGTTGCCTTTCTTCGCTACTGCGTTGCTGCTTTCGTTTCTTTCTGTCTCGCATTAGCCGTGCAAACATTGCCCGGCTTTCGATTCTCTTGACAAGCGCATTCGGCTTGGACGTGGGATAGGACCACGTCCAAGCCGGCAGCTTGTTTGTTCGTTCCGTCTACATCGTCTTAAATCATTGTTCTCTCTGTTCGTTCCGTCACCGGCTTAGAATGCGTAGATGATATCCAGGGATGCCGTGAAGATGCCGTTCTGATAGCCGTCCGCCCCGTTGCCGAAGATGGACGGATTGACACGGTCGTAACGCACTTCCAATCGCGGCGTCAGGTTCTTCCAGATATTGTCAAAGGAACAACTCAGCGTGATGTCCTCCACATGGCCCTTGCCGCTGTAATCGGCGGCGGTGACGAGAGGAGCCGTGCCGCCCCATCCGAAGATGCTCAGCGCGCTGCCGTTGTAACTGAGACTCTCGGCGCGCAGTGCCGTCGAGAAGTGAGGCATCCATTGATACTTCGTGTAGCCTGCCACACCCCACCACATGGCTTCCGGGGCGCCCGCGACGCCCGTGGCCAGATCCATCCGGGTGTCGCGGCCATAGATGCCTTCCAGGGCGAACTTCCATTTCTCGTTCCACTTCGGGCTGTAGGTGATGACCTCGTTGACGACCCAGCGCGTGCCGTTGTTGTTGCCGGAATGCTCCGCGCCCGCGATGCCGATGGTGGACGCCACGAGTTGCCCGCCGAGCAACGTCAGCCCCACGCGGCCGGTGACAGACTTGCCCGAGTTGTTGTCAGCCGCGCCATTCGCGCCGGCCGTGTCCGAGTAGCCGTTGACCACGCCGAATTGCGTGTCCACGAGATCGTTCCACTTGTAGCTCAACATCGCTCCCGTATGCGTATACGGTTCGCTGCTGAAGATGTAGCTGTGGCTGTAGTGCCAGTTGGCCGGCGCGTCAATCACCTCATTACCGAGCAAGGTCACAAACCGGCCCATCTTCACATCCACGCCGGCGCCCACCGGGAGCCGGAACTGCACATAGGCTTGCTCCAGAAAGAAGCTGTTGTTATTGCCGGAGATTCTCGATGCATCCCTGCCATAGAGCAGATCCACGCGATAGCCTGCTCCAGCCTCGCCGTCACCGAGCGGTTTCTCAAGCGTCAGCTTCGCTTGGTCTATATCGAAACCATTCCGGTTGTTGTTGAAAAGGCGGGCCGGCGTTGTGCCGGGGTCACCGGCCGTGCCGTTGGCTCCCCAAGACTTCTGATAAGACGATTGCACATAACCACTAAGTTCTACCGCCTCCAAGAACTGGAGGGTCTTCGGAGCGATTTTCTCTGCGGCCATCGCCGTCAGAGTGCCGCCCAGAAGATATGAACCCACCAGCCCGATCACCGTACAAGTTTTCGTCATAGTCAGAGTTGTTTTCATGCTCATCTTCCAGTGGGTGGAAGCAGCGCTTGTGCCACGATGAAAATGCGTCTTTTACCCCGGTTTTTGTGGCAAATCGTGGCAAACTAACCACGCCGCTGTTTTCTTTTGCACAGGGAGGGCAAAGATCATCTCGCCTGGTTCCAAGCGCCGTCTTTCTACGCCGTTCCGTTTCAGAAGACGTACACCATGTCGAACGAGACGCTCACTTGTGTGCGCGTGCCGTCGCTGCCGCTGGGCTGCGCTTGGAACACTGGGTTGTTGGCCCGATCCCAGCGCACCTCCACGCGCGGCGTCAGGTTCGGCATCAACCGCTCCAACCACACCGACCAGGTCACCGCTTGGTAATTCACCCCCTGCACCATCGGACTCAGCGGCACCGGCCCGATGCCGCCTGCCCCGTCCGTCCGCGCGCTGTCGGGATCGCTGAAGTACTCGTAACGCAGAGCCATCGATACGAACGGCGTCCATTGATAGCGGGCCGACGCCAGGGCTCCCCACCACGCGACGTTGCCTGTGTGATAAACACCGGTGCTGTCCACCATGCCGTCTTCGCTGCCGTAGAGGCCGTTCAATGTCAGCAGCAGGTTTTCCATCGGCGGCTGCCACGTCAACACGTCGTCCACGATCCAGCGGTAGTTGACATTGTTGCCTGTTTGCTCCGGCCCGCCGATCACCGTCACTGCGTTCTTCAGCTTGCCCTCGAACAACGTCACATTGGCACGGCCGACCACTGTCTTGCTGCTGTTGTTGTCCTGCACCGCATCCCAGCCGTTGACGACCCCAAACTGGGTGTTGAGCACGTCGTTCCACTGATAGCTCAATAACGCGCCGGTCAGCGTGAACGGCTCGCCGAAGCCGAAGATGTAGCTGCGACTGAAAAACCAGTTGCCCGGCGCATCCAACGTCTCCGCGCCGGCGAGCGAGACGAACTTGCCGAACTTCACATCCAGGCCTGCGCCCACCGGCAGCCGGAACGTGACGTAGGCTTGCTCCAGGTCTATCGCCCCATTGGAGCCGGTGCCCTGCCGCCGTGACAGTTCGTTTGCGTTCGACGAAAACAGCCCGTAGGAATGAATCCGCTCCGCGTCCTGGCCGGCGAGGAAATCCACGCGATACCCCGCTGCAAACTCATTGTCATCGAGAGGATGTTCGAGCCTGACCTTGGCTTGGTTGAGGGAAAAACCGTCACCGGTGTTGTTGAGCTGCCGCGCACCGGCCTGCCCCGGCGAGTCGTGTGCCTCAAAGGTGTGTTGGTAGGAAGACTGAAGGTGGCCGCTGATCGTCGTGTCTTGGAGGAATTCCAGGGTTTTCGGTGCGATCTTTTCCGCAGCGAAACCAGACGCAGCGATGAGAACCGCCGCGAGCGCCGGTAGTGCGATTGAAAAAGAAGCGCGCATGACGTTTGCCGACTGGCGCGCATCATTGCACGAAACCCCGCCGCAGGGCAACAAGACAGGCGACGGCGAAAGGAAACGCGAAGCCGCAGAGCACGCGGAGGAGCGCAGCACCTCCGCCCATCACTGCGTTCTCCGCGCCTCTGCGTTAAAACGCCCCGCCCTTCTCAAGCGCTGTTGCCAGCGAGATTCTCTCTGCTCAGTGATGGCAGCAAGCCACACTGTGTCCGGCGTCGGCCACGGCCTTTGGCTTCACTCCGTATTTCTCCGCCAGTGCCCTGGCGATGACCAGAAACTTCCCGTGCGTGCCGCGGCCCATCTTCTCAGTCTCGACCTTTTCGAACTTCAACATCAACTCGGCCTGATCCTCGTCGGTGAGGGCCTGGTTGGCCATTGAGAACAGGCAGTGGTCTTCCTTTTCGATGTGCTGCCGGAGCAAGGCGATGTATTCCCCGCCCGCTTCGGCAAACCGCGCCAGCGCCGCGGGGTCGCCTTGCGCCGCCGCGTCCATCGCCTCACTCATGGCGCGGACGCACGCGCGTCCCGCTTCGTGCTCGGCGAACATCACGCCCGTCGGTCCGCCGGCGCGCGAAAAACCTTTCGCCTCCAACGCCGGAAAGAGATGAACCTCTTCCTTCCCGTGATGGCACTGGTCGGCGAAGCCCCGGAAGAAGCTGATGGCGTCCCCGGCGGATGCCGCGTCCAGCCTGCCGTTGGTTCTGGCCTCTGCGATGATTCGCTCCAGGCAGTCCAGCACCTGTTCGATCACCCGATGTTCATTGCTCAATACTTCTGTCGGTTTCATATTTTTTGGTCCTCCATTACGAGAGAACCATCGCATGAACCGCCAGGGCGCGGGTTGATGCAGGTCAACAGGGGTGAGTGTTCACCGCGGCGTGGTTTTCAGTCACATTTCATTCTTCGCGCAGCGCGCCAAGCATCGGCACGCGCCACGCAGCGCGGACGGCCAGAACGCTCGATCCAAGCCCCGCCGCCACGACCAACACCAGCATCGCGACAAGCTGACCCCACGGCAGCCCGCCGGCGCTTTTCGCCAGATGCGGCGCGACGGCGAGCAACGCACAAATGACGCCGCAGAGCAGGCCGGTCAGCAGCAGGAAACCGTTTTCCGCCAGCACCAGCACCGCCAGTGCCCGTTGTGGGAAACCCAGCGCGCGCAGCAGCGCCAGTTCACCGCGCCGCTCCAGCACGTTGCGCAGCAGGATGGCGCCCAGTCCCAGCGTGCCGAGCACAAGGCCCAGTCCGCCGAGCATTTGGAACGTCGCCAGATAGGTGTTCTCCACCACCGCGAACGACGCCAGCCGTTCCGCCGTCGGCATGATGTTGAAACCGTAATCGCTCAGCGACTCCGCCAGCGTTTGCGACACCTGCCGGCCGCGCCCGCCCGGCGCTTCGATCAGGAGGAAACCGTAGCCGCTCTGGCTCGGGAACAGTTTCAGGAAACGCGACTCTGCCATCACCAGTTCGCTCTGGAAAATGCTGCCGCTGAGAAGACCGACGAACCGCAGCCGCACCTTCGCGCCGCGCTCATCGGTGATGACGAGGTCCTGGCCGAGGCCGCTGTGCAGGATCCACTGCACCGTGTTCGCGTCGCCAAACACCGGCACCACGCCGGGACCGAAATCGCGCCGCAACAACAGCCACGGGTTCGCGCTCTCGGCGGCGCTCTCGGCCAGCGTCGCCGCGAAGCGGAAACCGCCGCGTTCGATCATTGCATCTGTCGCGCCGAGGATGCGCGGTCGTTCTGGCGCGTAGAGGTTCAGGCAACTCGTGTCGTCGCCCGGCCGCAACCGGAACGGCGTCACGCGGACGCCGGCCAGTGTCGCGGCGGTGGACGACATGCCGAGTGCCTCGCGGCCTTTCGGCGTGTTCAAGTCGTGGTGCAGCGGCACGTCCGACTCCGCCACCAACCGGAAGCCGCCGTCGCCGGAGGATTTCTCCGGCTCGCCGCCGCCCGGCGCTTGGTGGAATGCCGTCACCGCCATGATGAGAAATGTTGCCGACGCCACCAGTCCCGCCGTCAACACGCTGCGGCCCGGATGACGCGCGCCGTTGCGGACGCCGAGCCACATCACGCGGTGCGCGCGCGGCGGTTGCGCAGCGGCCACAGGCATGAACGATTTCAGATCGCGGCGGAACCAACCGTCCACGAACGCCAGCGCCGCGACCAACAGCGCCGCGCCACCGCCGAAGAATCCCATCGCCGCCTGCTCCGTTCCGCCGAACGCCGACGCGCCGAGCGACGCCACCGCTGCCAACAAAGCCGCGCCCGCTACGAACCAGCGCCATCGCACGGCGCGCGCGCCGGCTGCAGGCGTTTCCTCGCCGGCGAACCTGCCCGCGAGCAGCATTACCGGCTCGCGTCGTCGCAACGAACGCGCCGTGCGCCAGACGGACGCCAGCGCCACGGCCACCCCACCCGCGAAACCGGCAGCGAGCGAACCACCGGTCAACGCTAGTTTCAAGAACGGTGTGCCGACCGCCGGCAGCCACCACGTGCGCAGGCCGGCGATCATCAACCAGCCGTAAACCACGGCGCCGAACAACCCCAACACGCCGCCCGCGACAGCGATGGCGCCACCTTCCAGCAACAACAGCCGCCGCACGGTGCGCACGGGAAAACCCGTCGCCAGCAGGATGCCGATTTCCTTTGCGCGCCGCTCCACGCTGAGCCGGAACAGCAGCGCCACGAGCATCGCCGCCGAGATGATCAGGAAGAAGCTGAAGCCAAAGAACAACTGGCCGAAGTCGGTTGCGCCACCGGACGCGCGCAAGCCTTGTTCTTTCACGGGCTGGAAGACCAGGCCGAGTTGGTCGGGCGAGAGCCGGGCAAGAAGCTCTTTCTCAAAAAGCGTCGCTGTCTTTCGCAGGTCCGCTTCGGTGGGCTGAACGCCCGCGCTCCCGGCCGGCGCAAGGCGAATGGCGGTGAGGTTGCCAAACCGGCTCGACCACAATCGCTGGCCGGTAGCGAGCGACACGAACGCCTTCGGCGTCGCGCGACGCTCTTCCCAATAATCCTCGTCTTTCGGCCGCACGCGCTTGAGGTCCACGGGAAACGGCGGATCCCAGTCCGCCATCGTCTGCGCGTCGGAGATGCCCGGATAGTCCGGAGTGAGCGTCGGGTCGGTCGCGGCGCCGGCCAGCGAAACCACGCCGGCGAGCTTGAACGCATGTTCTGTCGTGTGCAGTTGGCCTTGCGCATCCACCACATAATAGGTGAGCCGCACCGTGTCGCCGGGCTTGGCCGTGAGATCTGTTGCCGCCCATTCGTTCAGGAGAATCTCATCGTCACCGGGCACGGGCGCGGGCGCGCCGTTCGTGAGACGCAAGAGAACGGATGAGTTTTGAGTCTTCGGATCGAACGCGGTAACGGTCGAATAGGGAATCTCGCGCGGGCCGACGGCGATGGTGTTCGCCAGATACGTCAGCGTCGGCACGGCGGGCGCGTGGAGTTTGGCGGCGGCGGCGAACGCGGTGCTGGCGACGGCCGGCTCCAGAATCATCCGGCTGCTTTCGAGCGACACGCAGCCGTGCGCCGGCTGGACGCGCAACTGCAGGTCGAGGTCAGCGAGCGTCAATGAATGGTGCAATCGCGTTTGGAGCGCCGCGGGTTCGAAGGGGCCTGTGACGAACAACGCGTTGGCGCGGCCGGCGAGTTTAAGAGTGCGTTGGAGCGTGGCCAGCGGTACGAAGGCGTTGCGCGGGAGTTGCTGGTTGGCCTGCAAGCCGAATCGGCCGACGCCGATCGAGGGAATGATGGCGGCGACGTTCAGCGGCACCGTGGCCACCACTTCGCTGCGCCGGCCCATCATGGAATCGCGCGGCACCGCGGACGGTTTCTCAAACCGCAGCAGCACTCGGTCGCCAATCTTGGCGTTCAGTTCACGTGCGAGCGTATCGTTCAGCAGCACCTCGCCATCGCGCGGCAGCGTCGCAGGTAAATGACTGGCGAGCTTCCAAAATCGATCGTCCACGCCGAGCACGTTGACCTGCCCGGCGCGCGCGGTATCGGTCATCGCGCTACCACGGAGCATGATGGCGGGCGCGGCGTTGAAGTCGGCAGCGAGTTGTTCCCGGAAGAGCCGCGCTGCGACCAAGGCGTAATCCACACGACCGAGCCGCTCCAGCGTCAGGTCGCGCAGGCTGGCGCGCATGGAGTCCCCGACGATGAGCGAGCCGGTGAGCACGGCGGTGCCGACAGCCGCGCCGAGGCTGACGGCAAGCAGACTGCGCCAGTGGTGGCGGAGACTGCGGAGGAAAAGCGTGCGGAGGTTCATGGCGGTAGGGGTCATTCGTAATTCGTGTTTCGTTGGTCGTGCGAGTGTGCGTTCCGAGCCACGAGTCACGAATCACAAATCACGAGTCACGCATTTCCTTCCTCCAGCTTCCCTTCCACGAGTTCCATCCTCCTCGGCAGGCGCGCGGCCAGCTCGGTGCTGTGCGTCACTACGATCAGCGTGGCGTTTTCGGCGCGCGCCATTTCGAGAATCACGTCAGCCACCGCACGGGCAGTGACACGGTCGAGATTGCCGGTCGGTTCGTCGCAGAGCAACAGCGTGGGCCGGTTGATGAGTGCGCGGGCGATGGCGACGCGCTGGCGCTCGCCGCCGGAGAGTTCCGCCGGGCGATGATCAAGCCGGCGGGCAAGGCCGACGCGGTCGAGCAGCATCCGCGCGCGCTCTGCGACACCGGCGCCGGCGTCGGGCGCGACGAGGGTTGGCACGAGGACGTTCTCCAGAACCGAACACTGCGGCAGCAGATAGTGTTCCTGAAAAACGAAGCCGATCTCCCGGTTGCGAAATGCGGCCAGCTCCGGCTCCGGCAGCGCGAACGGGTTGCGGTTGTTGATGAGCAGTTCGCCGACGGTCGGCCGGTCGAGCGCGCCGAAGATGTGCAGCAGCGTGCTTTTGCCGGAACCGGAGGGGCCGGTGACGGCGAGCGCGTCGCCGCGGGCGAGAGAAAGATTAACACCGCGCAGAATGCGCAACGGCTCGGCGCGCGTCGGGTAATCGCGCGTGAGCTCGCGCGCCTGGAGTCCGCTGGCGTCACTGGTGGTCGCGGTGGACAT
>Ga0265297_10002005_pt1 | contig 43707 bp, 40 predicted proteins | sample Munlanlwell13791_FD_192502 | JGI IMG/M metagenome (GOLD analysis project Ga0265297, IMG submission 192502) | Leachate microbial communities from a municipal landfill in Southern Ontario, Canada - Leachate well 137-91 | ecosystem: Engineered > Solid waste > Landfill > Unclassified | place... | reverse complement strand
AAGATAGTATAGCGAGCCCCGCTCTACATTAATTATGCCCGGGGCGCCTATACCTACAGCGCAAATATTATATTTTTCAAATGTATTTCTTAACTTTATTATCTCGCTTATAAAAGCTTTTTGCTTTTTAAGCCGGCCCGAGGAATATACTATTTTTTTTAATATTTCGCCGTTAGAATTTACTATTCCGGCTTTTATATAGGTGCCCCCCCAATCAATACCTAAAAAAACTTTCATCACAATATTTTATCGGATAATCGTTGATTTGCAATGAAAAAATGAGGATAAAAGGCGGATTTAAGATGGAAAAATAAGAAATGAACTTAACTAATTATAGACTGATTAAAACTATTTTTATGAAGTCCGAAAGATACGGCGGAATTGGCGGAAAATTTTACAATCACCCTTTTTTTCTGGCTTTAATAATTAATTCTGACTTCAAAATATAGCTATGAGCCAGAATTTCAAAATTATATACATTTAAAATATCAAACAACCTTCTTGATGTGTAAGGATTGGTGTGTTTGCCCGCATAACCGCCTTTATGAAATATGCTGTATAATTTCTCAATAAAAGGCCAAAAAGCAAGTCCATAATCAGGCGTTCCAACAATAAGCAAACCATCTTTTTTTAAAACCCTGTTTATCTCGCTAAAAATATTTTCCGCCTCTATGTGCTCTATCACCTCTGAGCATATCACGGTAGAGAAACTATTATCCTTAAAAGGGAGGCTTCCTGCGTCGGCATTTATTAAACGCGAATTGGTTTTTTTTAAATAACGCAGCTTGCCTATATCTATATCCAATCCTACAGCTAACGGCAAATCAATTATTATCTTGCTGCTTCCGCAGCCGATATCTAAAATTGAATTATTACTTTTTAAATATCCCATAATTATTTTGTATCTTTTTCTTTGCCACCAGCGCTGAAGGAAAATACGGCTGTAAAATGCCCTCAGGTCGTAATCGGAAAAATCAATTGAATTACGCAAATACCACATAGATAAAAAAGTCTTAAGATAGGTAAGGGCAAATTTTAATAGCTGCACGTGGGACTTTCCGCGGGACCGGGGCCGGTAAACAAACGGGACTTCATAAATTGTCCAGCCTTGCGCTAAGATTTTTATTAGGATTTCTTCCAGAGCCTCATAGCCGCTGCTAACAATGTTAATGCTTTGGATAATATCCCTGCGATACAATCTGAAATTACTTGAAATGTCTCTAAGCGGCAGCGAAAGGCAAATAGTGAATACCGAGTTAAGAATTCTACTCAGCCAATAACGGTATAAAGGCATCTGGGCATGCGAGCCATTTACGTACCGCGAAGCAACAATTGCGCCAGCCTGATTCCGGCTGTCCCAAATTCTCTTAATAAATTCCGGCCCATGTGAGAAATCCGCATCCATAGTTACAATGTAGTCGCCGTTTGCCTTAGAAAATCCAATTTTTAACGCCTCGCCAAAGCCCGGAAGTTCCTGTTTTATGAAAATACCGCCGTTAGCCTTAACAATCTCGGCGCTGTCATCTTCGGAGCCTCCATCCATAATAATAATTTCGTAGGATTTGAATAAAGAATTAAGCACTTCTTTTAATTCCGGCAAAAGAAGTTTGAGGTTCTCTGCTTCATTCCAGGTTGGTATCAAAACTGAGGCTTCCATTTTAGTTTGCAGCTATTCCTTCCAGATTGATTTCGCCGTTACTGCCGACCGCGCCGGGCAATTGAGATTGAGCTTGATAAATTTCTTTGGTTTTGTAGTCAAAGAATCCTATTCTAGCCAAGCTGCCGCTATCGCGCGCGTCCGGCATAAAAAGATTGTATTCTTCTTTAATTACCTGGCCTTCCTGCCACAAATAAGTAGGAAATATCCTGTAACAGATGGGTTTTGCAAAACGATACCTAAGATTTCCTTTTTTACTTATAATATCTATGAAATTTGCGTAATCATGTTTAACTTTTTTTAAAGCCTTCCAATATAAGATTAAATCAATCTGCCTTCCACCTGAAACTTCTTTCTTATCCTTGATATCATATCCTAAAAATTCCAGTTCATCATTAACTTTGGCGTTAGATACATTTTGAATCTTTGGCAATTTTTCTATAACCCGATAAAGGCTGTAGTGGCTACGATAATTTCTTTTTAATAAGACAATATTGTTACGCATATCAACAACGCCCCAGTTATTATTAAAAAAGAAATTTTGCAAGTTTGCTTCCGATAGCCCAGGGACGTAAAACGCCGAGAAAGTTACGTTATCATTAAAATCTATAAGGGCGTAGCCGGTTGTTTTCGGTAAGTTATATGGTTTATTGGAAAAGGTATCAATCCCCATGCTTACATTATGAAAGGAATAAAGATTTCTCCTCTGAGACAACTTAGGCAAAAATTCAAAAGTGGCTACTATCCCCGCATCAGCCGGAACCGCATCCAAAAATTTGTCCTTTTGATAGTCCCAGATATCTTTTTTGAAGTGGCTGGAGCTTCTTATCAGGCTTACTTGCGGACCCAGGATAATATTAGATGCTATGGCTACAATTAGAATCAGCGATAAAAATATTCCCTGTCTTACATAATTTACGTAAGGCAATTTTAGAAAACGCTTGATGCCATATATTGTTGAAATAAACAAGAAAGGCAGCAACTCGGCAGCGTAATGAAAGTAAATTGTATGTTCGTATTGGCGGACAGAAAGCAAATGCAGCAAAAGTATGGGGAATATAATAAGAATATAAAAATCCAGCAAACAGAGAAACGACAAAGGCATAAAAAGCTGATTTAAAAAAATTAGTTTCTGTTTGGCAAAGATTAATTTAGCAGTTTCAACCGGGCTGGTTATAATGAATTTTATTATTTCCGAAATAGAATTTCCCATGTGGCTGTATAAACCGAGGAAAAACAGGTTTCCTTTGTTAAAATAAGGCAATACTATTTTTACCATAGCTAAAAACCATGCCGCTCCCAGTAATATCGGGGTAAGCACCCATTTTTTATTTTTTTTCGCAAAGAAAGCATAAACTCCCATTAGAATTATAATTAAAGAAATGGTCTCCTGGCAAAGCAAAGAAAGAACCATAAACAGGACAAACCTCCCGAAACAGCCTTTCTTAAAAAAATAAAGCATCCAGGACAAAAATAAAGTCGCGAAAACAGGCACTTGAAACTCATATAAATTTAAATATCCCAACGCGGGGTAAAACAAGTAGATGAAAACTATTGCCAGGCCGGTTTTTTCGCCCAATTCTTCCTTAGCTATTAAATATATGGGATAAACTGCCAGCCCTAGAGATAAAGTTTTTAATAAAAGCAGCGTTAAAGGGTGGGCAAATAAAGCGTATATGGGCAAAAGCAAAAATAAAATGAAGTAAGTATGGTGGCCGAAATAATTTACGCCAAGCAGAGAACTATATGACGAGCCATGAATTAACCCCCATAATACCTGGCTATTGGATGCCAAATCCCAATCGTTATAACCGTAAGATTGGAATTTTAAAAATACCAGGTAACTAAAAAAAGTTATATACAGGGCTATCAAAGCCCAGACTACAGCATCAATTGGCGACCTTTTCTTTTTGTGGCTATTATCAACCATATTGTTTGTTAAATTATAATATATTTAGGATAAATATTTATTATGATATAGCGAGATTTTTAGCCTGACTAATGAATCTTATGCTGTGGATGGATTTTATTATGTCCATTAATGAAGAGGGAAAAAATAAAATCGGGAGAGAGGGATTTGAACCCTCGGCCTTTTGGTCCCGAACCAAACGCGCTAGCCGGACTGCGCTACCTCCCGATTGATACCGTAACACGTAACAGGTATTAAGTAACACGTCTTCTAAAACATGTTACATGTGGCGTGATACTTTTTTTAATAAATAATCAAACTCAACATTAATCCAATTGCCTACCCTCTTATATTTCAAGCTTGTATTTTCGTAGGTAAAAGGGATTATGTCAACGGTAAAAAAGCGGGGCATTACCTTTTTTACCGTAAGGGATATGCCGTTTATAGAAACGGAGCCGTTATCTATTATATAATTTCTGAAATTTGCCGGTAAATCTATTTCTATCTGCCAGTAATTGCTTTTTTTAAGTATTTTCTTTATTTTAGCTTCACAATCAGCATGGCCCAGGACAAAGTGGCCGCCTAGTTTTTCTCCTATTTTAAGGGCAGGCTCAAGGTTTACAAAATCCTTTAACTTAAGCCTTTTAAGGTTTGTTTTTTGCGTTGTAGATTCAACTGCGTCAAAAAAAAGTAAACCGTTTTTTTTATCCGTAACTGTAAGACAGACCCCGTCTACCGAAATGCTGTCAGAAATTTCAGCTTCTTCAAAAACAGTTTTAGCTTTAACGCCTATCTTGGTTAAAGCACTGTTTTTTGATATTTTCTCTACGCTTCCTAATTCTTTTATTATTCCGGTAAACATTCTTATTTATCCAGGAATTCGCCCTCAATATCCTTTACAACAAGCACATCCCCCATTACCTCTTCTATGTCAAGCTTGGAATTCTCACAGATTGTGCCTTTTGCCACCTGCTTAAAGGTTTCACTGAAGGTTTCTTTGCTTACCATTTTTAAATCGCCTATTGTCAGGCGAATAAGCGTTATGCTTTTTATTCCTGCCATATCCTTGGTTTTTCCCTGAATACTTTTTAACACTGATTCTGCTAAATGATATTCGTGCATATTTTTCCTTTTTTAAAAATCAAATATCAAAATGACAATGTAAAATGTAAAAATTTAAAACATTTTTAATTTTAATCTATAATTTTCCTGCCTGCCGGCAGGCAGGGATTTTTGCATTTTGATTTTTGATTTATTTTTTTCGGGGGATTCTTACCTTTTTGGCATCCGCCCAAAGATGTTCAAGGTTATAAAATTTTCTTGCATCACTTACGAATATATGCAATATCACATCGGAAAAATCAACGAGAACCCATTCCGACAGTTCATCTTTTTCGTAATGGTGCATTTTAAAATTATTCTCTTTGGCCTTGCTCGCTACCCAGCCTAAAATAGCAACTGCCTGGGTCCCGGTTTCTGCGCTGCAGATAACAAAATAGTCGCAAAGCCCGGAAAGCGAACTCACATCAAGTATAACCGTATGCTTTGCTTTTTTGTCAAGCGCAAATTGCGCAATTTTCAACGCTTTTACCCTGCTTTGTGAAATCTTTTTAGGAATAACTACCTCCTTTTAAAACACGAATATCCACGAATTTGGAACGAATCACCACGTCCCGCTTCTTAATATTTTTATTCAGCGGGATGCCGCCGGAGGCGGCAAATGATAACGGATTTATTTGTGGTAATTCGTGTTCATTCTGTACAATTTCATTTAAATGAACTTATAACCTTGCTGATTACTTTTTCGTATTCACCGCCAACATCCCCAACGCAAGAAATGCATAAATTACTAAAATTAAAAATTCCCCTGGATAGATTTCTTATTTCATCCGGCGTTACTCTTTTTATTTCTTCTTTTATCTCTTCAAGGGAATAAATCTTACCCAGAGAAAGATAAGTTTCCGCAAGATAAAACATACGCCCCTGAGGCCGTTCAAGCCCCATCACAATCTGGCCCAACATATAATCTTTTGCCCGCATTAATTCGCTATCGGAAACTTTTGTTTGTTTGATTTTTTCAAGCTCTTTAAAAATACTTGCTATGGCTATTTTGATTTTTTCCTTATTTAACCCTGCGTGTATCACAAAGGCTCCGCTGTCTCTGTATTTTCTGACATCTGTTGAAATCTCATAACAAAGGGCTCTTTTCTCTCTCACTTCTTCAAAAAGCCGGCTGCTCATATTTGCGCCCAGTATAACGCTTATAAGCTCTATGACAAATTTTTGGCGACTCAAATAAGAAACGCCTCTAAAACCTATGCATAGGTGCGTCTGTTCAATTTTTTTATTTTCTATTTTAATGTGCCTGCCCAAAAGCGGCTTAGGCGCTGTATATTTAAGGTTTGTTTTCTGCGGAAATTTATTAATCTTTTTTCTAAGTAAATCCAATACCTTTTCATAATCATAATTTCCGCTGAAAGAAACAACTAAATTAGAAGGTTTATAATAAATATCTTTAAAGTTCGAAAGGTCACTTTTGCTTATCCTGCTTACCGTTGGAATATAACCTATAATTTCTTCGCCTAAAGAATTATTAGGCCAGATAAGCTTATCAAGGATGCTGCCGGCGCGAGAAGTTGGAAGGTCGTTATACATTTTAAGCTCTTCCAATATTACGTTTCTTTCTTTAGTTATATCGCTTTGTTTTAGAAGCGGAGAAAATACCATATCAAGAAGTATATCAAGGCTTATCGGAAGATTTTTACTTAAAAAATGAGCGTAATAGGCTGTGGTTTCCTGGGAAGTAAAGCCGTTTAACGCTCCGCCTCTGCCTTCAATTTCTCTTTTTATCTCACGGTAAGAATGGTTTTTGCTTCCTTTAAAAACCATATGCTCAAGGAAATGAGAAACCCCGCGTAAGTTTTTATTTTCAAAACGCGAGCCTATTTTTATAAAAACCCCCAGAGACGCTGTTTCAATATCCTTAAAAGGCGAAAATATAAAAGTGGCTCCGTTGATGTTTGTAAGTTTATACATAGTTAATTATTTGGCTTTAATGATTTTACGTAGTTTTTAAAACTATTCAGGAAATTGCTCCTGGTATGGTTTTCTTTTATAAATTTAACTATTGCGCTTCCTATAATTGCTCCGTCGCTGAATTTGCAGATATTTTTAAACTGCTCTTTTGTATGCACGCCAAAGCCTACGCATACAGGAAGACTGGTTTCTTTTTTTAACTGCCTTATGTGGCTTGAGAGCGAATCATAGGAAATTTCGCGAACACCGGTTGTTCCGGTCACTGAAATGTAATAGATAAAACCTTTACTTGCTTTAAGAATTTTTTTTGCGCGTGCAAGCGGCGTAACCGGTGTTATAAAAAATACAGTTTCTATTTTATGCTTTTTAGCCTGCTTTAAATAATCTGCGGCTTCATCTATCGGCAAATCAACAGTAAGAATTCCTGAAACTCCGGCTTTGTTCATGCTTTTAAAAAAATCCTCTACGCCAAATCTAAAAACAGGGTTGTAGTAAGTCATTAAAGCAACTGGCACTTTAATATCTTTCTTTATCTTATTTAAAGTTGCAAATAAATTTTTTGTATTTGCCCCGTTTTTTAAAGCTATTGAAGCTGCTTCCTGGATAACCGCGCCGTCGGCAACGGGATCGGAAAAAGGAATACCCAGTTCAATAATGTCAACGCCTGCATCCTGCAAGGCAATAATTATATCCCGCGTTTTTGCTATTGTTGGAAAACCATACGGCACATAAGCTATAAACGCTTTCCTGCCCTGTTTCTTAAGTTGATTAAATTTATCTTTTATGGTCATAAATGGCTTTCTATAATTTGTATCACGTATCAGGTAACACGTAACACGCTTTAGAAACCTGCTACTTGTTGCGTGCGACGCGTTACTTTTATATTTTTAAATATTCCTGCACTATTTCCAGGTCTTTATCTCCTCTGCCCGATAGGCAAACTATAACCAATGCGCCTTTTGCTTTTTTTGCCAACTTCTTTAAATAAGAAATTGCATGCGCACTTTCAAGCGCAGGAATTATGCCTTCAAACTCACTTAGCATCTTAAACCCTTCCAAGGCTTCATTATCTTTTACAGCAACATAGGCTGCGCGGTTTGAATCTTTATAAAATGAGTGCTCCGGACCAACGCCAGGGTAATCAAGACCGGCTGCGATTGAATGCGTTCCTTTTACCTGGCCGAAACTATCCTGTAAAACATAGGTCTTTGCTCCGTGTAACACCCCGACATCGCCATAGCTTATAGAAGCTGATGTTAAATTTTTATTTAACCCGCCTGCTTCTACACCGATAAATTTCACTTTTGAATCTCTAAAAAACGGATAGAACAACCCCATAGAATTACTGCCGCCGCCAACGCAGGCTAAAAGATAATCAGGCAGCCGTTTTTGCTCGCGAAGTATTTGCGCTTTTGCCTCTTTGCCTATTACTGACTGGAAATCACGGACAATCATCGGATACGGGTGCGGTCCGAAGGTTGAGCCGATAAGATAATAAGTGTCTCTTACATTGGTAACCCAGTCTCTTATAGCTTCATTGCATGCATCCTTTAAAGTCTTTGAGCCGCTTTTAACAGGGATTACTCTTGCTCCCAGAATTTTCATCCTGAAAACATTCATGCGCTGCCTTCTGATATCTTCTTCACCCATATAAACATCGCACTTTAAACCAAAGAGGCGGGCAACTGTAGCAGCAGACACCCCGTGCTGGCCTGCCCCGGTTTCTGCAATTATTCTCTTTTTACCCATATGGTATGCTAAGAGAGCTTGGCCAAGGGAATTATTTATTTTATGCGCTCCGGTATGAAGAAGGTCCTCTCTTTTTAAATATATTTTCATACCGAGATGTTTACTTAAATTCTTTGCAAAATATAAAAGAGTCGGCCTTCCGGCGTAATTTTTAAGAAAACATTTAAACTCTTTTTTGAAGCTGTTTTCCTTCTTAACCGTGTCGTAAAAATGCTCAAGCTCGGAAAGACAGGAGAACAGGGTCTCCGGCATGAATTTTCCGCCAAAGTCGCCATAATAACCTTTTTTATTTGGAAGAAACATTTTTTACCTTCTTTATGAATTCTCCGGCAAGTTCAATGTCTTTCTTGCCGACAAATTTCTCAAGGCCGCTTGAAACATCAACCGCATACGGCTTCAATCTTGCGATTTGCGAAATATTTTTTACAGTAAGGCCTCCGGATATTATTACCCGGCTGCCTGACTTAATCAGTTTTGATACTTCTTTAAGCATATTTTTGTCCAAAGTGTTTTTTCCTTTGGATTTTTGTTCGTATTTTATATCAAACATTGCCGCGTCTATCTTGTAACGCGAAATTTTTGCAGCAAAAGGGCTGTCTTCCGGAAAGAATACTTTTATCACCCTGAATTTAGGCACAAAATCCAGGCAATAAGAAGGATTCTCTTTTCCATGAAACTGCAAGACATCCAGAGAAAGCCTATTTGCTACTTCAAAGACTTTCTCCTTTTCCTCGTCCATAAATACCCCTACCTTTGTAACATAAGGGTCCAGCACGGAAATTATTTTTGCTGCTTCTTTTTCGTTTATATATCTGGGGCTTTTCTTGGAAAAAATAAAGCCTAAAGCATCAGCTCCTTCATTGGAACAAGCCAATGCATCCTCCAAATTAGTTATTCCGCAAATTTTTACTTTAATCATGCTCGCTCCGCTCCACACAAATTAGCACAGATATTCGCATAGCGCATAGGGCAAAGCGTAAAAAACCTTTAAGGCTTTAGGCTATGCGCCATGCGCTTGGCGCTATGCAGATTTAACATCTGCGCCCATCTGTGTGTTTTACGCGTCTATGTGCAATTCTTTTATTTTCTCTGCAATATTGTCCGCCTTCATCAGGCTTTCACCGACCAGGATTGCATCAACCCCTAAACCCTTCATAAGTAAAACATCCCTTAACGCATTTATCCCGCTTTCGCTCAATTTTACAATTGCTTGCGGTATAAAAGGAATTAATTTTTGCGTTGTTTTTAAGTCAACTTTTAACGTATTCAAATTCCTGTTGTTTATTCCTATAATATTTATATTTGCCGCTAAGACTTTTTTTAATTCTTTTTCAGTATGTATCTCAACTACAACATCCATGCCCAGCTCTTTGCTAAAATTATAAAGTTGCGTAAGGCGGGCTTCGTCAAGAAGGCGCATTATAAGTAAAATTGCATCAGCGCCTACCGCACGGGACTCAAGAATCTGCATTTCATCTAGAATAAAATCCTTGCGCAAAACCGGAAGATTGACTTCCTTTTTGATGTCTTCTATGTAATTGATTTTTCCGAGGAAAAATTCTCCTTCGGTAACTACGGAAATTGCGTTTACCTTGGCCTCGCTGTAAATTTTGGCAATATCTATATGGGAAAAATCTTTCCTCAGTATTCCGGCTGACGGGGAAGCTTGCTTTATTTCCGCGATAAAAGAAATTTTCCCTTCTCTTTTTATCGCCTCGGAAAAAGACGCAATTTTAGGGGCTTTTTTTACCAAAGAAAGAAGTTCGTCCCTGTTCTTTTTTAAAATTTCTATTTTCTTTTTCTTTGCTTCTACTATTAATGAAAGTACGTTATGCATATTTTATTTATAAGACTTTATAAAATTTTTAAATTCTTCCAGTTTATTTTTGGCGCGCCCGGAATCTATCAGCCCTGCGGCAAGCTTTACGCCTTCCTTGAAGGTTGCTGATTTTCCAAGCAGATAAAAACAGCAGCTGGCATTAGCAAGCACAACGTCGCGCGCAGGCAATTTTTTCCCATCCAAAACGTCATTTATTAATTTTGCGCTGGATACGGCATTTTTAACTTCAATATCCTTTATACTTACTTTTTTTAATCCGAAATCAGATGGCTTTAAGCAAAAATTTTTTATTTTCTGGTTAGATAACTGCGCCGCTACTGTCTCTGCGCCCAGAGAAACTTCATCCTTTAAATCCTTACTGTAAACGACAAAGGCATATTTCACGCCTAATTTTTTTAAAACAGCGGCAATGGGCTTAACTAACTCTTTTCTATAAACCCCCAAAACCTGATGCGTGGCAAATGCAGGGTTACAAAGAGGCCCAAGAATGTTAAATATAGTGCGTACGCCTATTTCTTTGCGTATGGCGGCAACTTCCGCTAAAACAGGATGATACAAAGGGGCATATAAGAAACCTATGCCGGTTGCCTTTATGGACTCAACCATAATAGATGGTTCAACGTCAATTTTTATGCCGAGAGCCTCAAGCACGTCAGCGCTGCCGCAGGAAGACGACATGGCGCGGTTTCCATGCTTTGCAACCTTAATGCCCGCAGCTGCTACAATGAAGCTTACTGCGGTTGAAACATTAAATTTATTAACGCCGCTTCCGCCGGTACCGCAAGTGTCTAAAACCTGTTCGTCTTCCAATTCAATGCCGACAAAATTGCTTTTTACGGAAACCTTCTTCGCGAGGCGCCTTACAACAGTTGCTGCGGCTAAAATTTCATCTTCTGATTCTCCTTTCATCTTAAGCGCAACAAGAAAAGCAGAGACCTGCGAAGGTGTTGCCTTGCGGCTGAATATATCTTCAAAAATTTCTTTTGTTTCTTCAAAAGAAAGGCCTTCGCGCTTCGTTAGTTTATCTATCGCTTCTTTTATCATGTCGCTTCGCTCCATTACACAGATTGGCATAGATTTTGAAACGGATGATCGCAGATATAAGCACCTGTGATCATTTGTGTATCTCCAAAAAATTCTTCAAGATTTTTTTTCCTTCTCCCGTCAGTATTGATTCGGGATGAAACTGCACTCCGAAGAGAGGGTATTTTTTATCCTGCACGCCCATTATTGTCTTATCTTTGGTTTGCGCAGTTACTATTAAATTATCCGGCAATGTTTTTCTGTCTATTATCAGCGAGTGGTATCTTGTTGCAGAAAAAGGATTTTTAATTCCTTTGAATATGCCTTTTTTGTTATGATAAATAAGGGAAGTTTTTCCATGCATTATATAAGGGGCGCGGCGAATGTTCCCTCCAAAAACATAACCTATGCATTGATGGCCTAAACATACCCCCAAAACCGGAAGCTTCTCATAAAATTCCCTGATAACGCCACAGCTTATGCCGCTATCTTTAGGGCTGCCCGGGCCTGGAGAGATAACAATCCTGTCTATTTTCATTTTTTTTAGCTTCTCAATGGTTACTTTGTCGTTTCTAAAAACAACAACACGGCCGCCTAGTTCTTCAATATACTGGACAAGGTTGTAAGTAAATGAATCGTAGTTATCGATGACTAAAATCATAATCTCTGAATAGTATAACGCAGCAAGTAAGACGTAACACTTTTTTAAACGTGTTACGTGCGACGTGTTACATATCTACTGCTTCTCTCTCTTAATTTTCGCTCCCAATTTGCGTAACTTTTCCTCAATATGCTCGTATCCGCGGTCAATATGATATACCCTAAAGACCTCGGTTTTATCCTCCGCGCTCATGCCTGCAATAACTAATGCTGCCGAAGCCCTTAAATCAGATGCCATTACTTCTGCGCCATATAGTTTTTCTCTTCCTTCTATTATTGCATAAGGCCCGCTTCTTTGGATACCTGCCCCCATACGGTTAAGTTCGGCAACGTGCATAAATCTGTCCGGATAAATCTTTTCCGTAATAAGAGAAATGCCCCTCGCGAAACAAAGGCATATCATAAATTGCGCCTGTAAATCAGTAGGAAAGCCAGGATAGGGAAGAGTTGTGATATTAACCGGGCGAAGCTGGCCGCGAGGTATTACTTTTATAAAACGAGCATTATCAATTTGCACTTCCGCGCCCATTTCCTTAACTATTTCTATGGCTGATGTAAGATGAAACGGATTTGCGCCCTTAATTACAAGAGGTGAATTAGTAGCTAAGCTTGCGGCCAGGAATGTCCCTGCTTCAATTCTATCCGGAATAATATCAAATTCGCATCCTCCGAGTTTCTTAACGCCTCTTATCCTTAGAAGCGGCGAACCCTGGCCTGTTATGTCAGCGCCCATTTTTTGAAGGAACAGCCCCAGGCTTTCTACCTCGGGTTCACAAGCAGCGTATTCTATAATTGTTTCTCCGTCAATGAGCGTTGCCGCCATCATAATATTATCTGTGGCAAGGACAGAAGAACCAAATTGCCCGCCAAGATACAAATGGCTGCCGCGCATATTTTTTCCGTCTGCAACGCAATATCCTTTTTCTATTTTGATATCTGCGCCAAGAAGCTTTAAGCCTTTTATATGCAAATCAACGGGACGCACCCCGATAACGCAGCCTCCAGGAAGAGAAACTTTTGCTTTACGCCTTCGTGCTAAGAGCGGGCCCAAACAGCAGAAAGAAGCGCGCATAGTCCTGACAAGCCTATAAGGCGCAATGTAGCCGCATTTTTTCGTTGCCTTTATGACCATTGTCCCTGCATCATACGTAATCTGTTTACCAAGCCCCTCAAGGATTTTTACCATTGTCCTTATATCCATAAGGTTTGGGACATTATGAAGTATGCAGTCTTCATCGGTAAGAATAGTTGCGGCTATTATAGGAAGCGCGGCATTTTTTGAGCCGCTTATTGCAACTTCTCCGGAAAGAGCTGATTTGTATATTGTAAATTTATCCATAAGTTCGCATAGTGCATGGCGCAAAGCGCCAAGCGTGAATAAGCTAGGATTCTTTTGGCAATTTTTTGTCTTCTGCGCTATGCGCTATGCGCTTAGCGCTTTGCAGAACTATCCCCCTAAAATTGCCCCCATAATCGTAAATCCATTCTATAATCTCATATTTGCCTGTTTTTTCAAGAATACTGTTAATGGGCTTCTTGTGCTTAAAACCTGCCTCTATTACAAGAAATCCTTTTTCTTCCAGGTATAAATGCGCACGCCCTAATATCTTTTCTATAAAATACATACCGTCATCGCCTGCCTCAAGCGCAAGGCGCGGCTCATATTCTAAGCTGCCTTTTATTTCAGGCTTAGCTACATAGGGCGGGTTAGAGACTATAATATCAAATTTTTTCCCGCGAAAAGCGCTGAAAAGATTACCTTTGCGTAAATTTATCTTTACTTTGTGGAGCTTTATATTGCTTTTGCTGACACTTATTGCTTTTTCGCTTACATCAGACGCCCACACTTTTATTTTATCTTTAAAAAATTTCTTTATACTTACCGCTATGTTCGCGCTGCCGCAACATAAATCCAGCATTTCGCTTAGATTGTTATTTTTAATTATCTCTATGGCTTTTTCTGTTATGACTTCCGTATCCTGGCGCGGTATTAAAACAGAAGGATTAACATTAAATTCCAAACCAAAAAATTCTTCTTTGCCCAGGATATAAGCAAGTGGCACGCCTCTTTTATATTCTCTTTTTATCGCCTCAAGTGATTTCAGTTTCTCCGCATCCAAAAAAATGCTTTTCTGTTTTAAAAATATATCCTTGTCGCAAAAAAATTGTCTTACCAGAAACTGCAAATCGCTGTGCGTAAAGATATTTTCACTTTTACTAATCCACTCTGTTAATTTCATTCTGCTCGCAACTACCTTCAACGTATAAACCTTTATATCAGCCCTTTTAATTCATAGAGTTTCTTTCTCTCTTCCTTGATAAGCTTATTAACTACCTCATCCAGTTCACCCTCAAGAATCCTGTCCAGCTGGTAAATTGTAAAATTTATCCTGTGGTCGGTAAAACGGCGCTCAGGAAAATTATAGGTGCGTATTTTTTCGCTGCGTTCGCCGGTTCCTATTAAAAGGCGCTTTTCAGTTTTAGCCTTGCTGGATGCATCTTTTTCCATCTTTTCCAAAATGCGGGCTTTAATTACTCGCATTGCTTTTTCTTTATTTTTACCCTGCGAACGCTCGTCCTGGCAGGAGGCTTGAATTCCTGTCGGCAAATGAGTAATGCGCACTGCCGAATCAGTTTTGTTAACATGCTGGCCGCCCGCGCCTGAAGCGCGGCAAGTTATGATTTCTAAATCATCCGGCTTTAAATTGATTTCAATTTCTTTCGGTTCAATCAATACCGCAACTGTTACTGTTGAGGTATGAATTCTGCCGCTCGCTTCGGTATTGGGCACGCGTTGGACCCTGTGCACCCCGCTTTCAAATTTTAGGTGTGAATATGCTCCCTCTCCTGAAACCGAAAAAATTATTTCCTTAAAGCCGCCTATATCCGTGGGGCTGGAATCAAGCATCTCAAATTTCCAGCCGTTTTTTTCAATATATTTGGAATACATTTTTAAAAGGTCCGCTGCAAATAATGCTGACTCTTCTCCTCCTGCCGCGGCTCTTATTTCAATAATAATATCTCTTTGCGGCTCCTGGCTTTCAAAAAGTTTATTTTCTATTTCTTCTTCCAGCGATTTTATTTTTTCATCCAAGAGAGGCAATTCCTCTTTGGCCATTTTTTTTATTTCTTCTTCTTCTTTTGGGTTTGCAATAATCTGCGAAAGATGTTCTTTTTCCTGCAGGCGGTCTTTTCTTGTTTTATCCAGGTTGAGTATTTTTTCAAGAAAAGAGTATCTCCTTGCAAGAAGCTGGTAGCGTTCCCTGTCTTTGACAGTTTCCGGAAGCGACAGCTCGGAGGATATCTGTTGATGCTCCTGTCTTAATTTATCAAGGTTAAGCATAATATAAAATCAAATTAGAAATTAAACCTTCCGTAACTTCTCGAGGCTAGACCCGAGGCTTAAGCTTGGCTAATACTTAAGCGGCGCTTATATAGTTCGCAGCCGGAAGCACTGCGGTTTTCACGCCACTAATGTATAAAAGGCCAAAAACTTTAAAAAATGGAAAACAAAAGGCAAAGGCAAGGCTTACTTTCAGCCTTGCCTTATCCTTTTCGTTATGTTTTGCTATTGATCTGTAGTCTTCGGGCTTTGAGCCTTGGCCTTTTTGGCGTATTTTTTGACGAATTTATCTACTCTTCCTTCGGAATCAACGAATTTTTGCTTGCCGGTAAAGAAAGGGTGGCATTTTGAGCAGATATCCACGTTTAGTGTCTTTCTGGTTGAACGCGTGTGCAACACGTTACCGCAGGCACATATAATTGTGGCTAATTCATACTTGGGATGAACTTTTTCCTTCATTTTTCTACACCTCCAATGTTTATAGAAGCGAATTGTCGCGGATAGCCACACGGATTTGCGCACGCTAATTCGCTGGCGTTTATCCGCGTTTTAGTCCGCGGGAATCCGCTTCTATTTATTCAAAGTAAGTAAGAATTCTACATTATTTTTGGTTTTTGTCAATTTCTCAATAAGAAGCTCAAGAGCCTCAACAGAGCTTAGTTCATTAAGTGCTTTTCTAAGCATCCAAATTCTTTGCAGTTCATCCGGATGTATTAAAAGCTCTTCTCTGCGTGTATTTGAGCGCTTAATATCAATTGAAGGGTATATCCTTCTCTGGAAGATGTTCCTGTCCAAAGAAATTTCCATGTTGCCGGTGCCTTTAAACTCTTCAAAGATTACATCGTCCATACGCGAACCCGTGTCAACAAGCGCGGTAGCCATAATTGTGAGAGAACCGCCTTCTTCAAGCGCGCGCGCAGCTCCGAAAAATCTTTTCGGTTTATGCAAAGCGCTTGAATCAATACCGCCGGAAAGAATCCTTCCTGAATGAGGCTCAACCAGGTTATAAGCGCGGGCGAGTCTTGTAATACTATCAAGAAGTATAACCACGTCTTTTTTATGTTCTATAAGCCGCTTTGCTTTTTCAAGCGCCATTTCCGCAACCTGGACGTGCCTTTGTGCGGGTTCATCAAAAGTTGAGCTTATGACTTCTCCCTTTACTATAGCCTTCATTTCAGTTACTTCTTCAGGGCGTTCATCTATAAGAAGCACCATTAATATAACATCCGGGTAGTTTTTCATTATTGCGTTAGCGATTTTTTGCAAAAGCACGGTTTTTCCGCTATATGGAGGCGCCACTATTAAACCGCGCTGGCCTTTGCCTATCGGGCACAATAAATCAAGTATGCGGGTTGAACATTCCTCAGGAGTTCCTTCAAGTATGAATCTTTCCCTTGGATATACAGGCGTAAGGTTATCAAAAAGAACCCTGTTTCGGGAAGCTTCCGGATCTTCAAAATTAACGGCTTCCACTTTAAGCAGGGCGAAATATTTTTCGTTGTCTTTCGGGGGCCTTATTTGTCCGCTTACTGTATCGCCAGTTTTTAACGAAAACTTCCTTATCTGCGACGGTGATACATAAATATCATCCGGCGAAGGAAGGTAGTTGTAGTTGGGCGAACGAAGAAATCCGAAGCCTTCCGGCAAAACTTCCAAGACGCCGGCGCCAAACATAAGGCCTTCTTTTTCAGCCTTAGCCTGAAGTATTTTAAAAATTAGTTCCTGTTTTTTGAGCCCGCTTAAACCGTTGATATCAAGTTCTTTTGCTATCTTGTTTAAAGCGGAAATCTTCATGTCCTTTAACTGTGCGATATCAATAGTATCTGCCATGTTAACCTCCGGTTTTGAATCTGAATTTGTATTTTTTGCCATTAGTCTTTCCTTTTTAAACACGAATTACCGCTGACTTGAAACGAACTTTCACGAATAGAAACTGAATTTATTCGTGGTAATTCGTCCTCAAATTCGCGGGCATTTGTGTTCATATTTTTCTAATTCACCCCATAAAGAATCTATTTCCCTTTTTAAAGTTTCCATACCGAAACTGTTGTTTATTATAAAATCTGCCTTTTTATTTTTTTCACTAAACGGTTCAAAAGCGGAAAGCCTTTGTCGCATGGCAGCTTTTGAAAGTTTAAGTTTGTTTATTATTCTTTTTAAGAGGACGCCTTTTTCCGTATAAACCAAAATCGTTCCGTCAAAAATACCTTCAAGATTTTTTTCAAAAAGTAACGGCACTTCTGCTATGGAAACTTTATGCATTTGCTTGGAATCCTTTACCCATGATTTTAAATCTCTTATGGCAACGGGATGCACAATTGCCTCAAGCATTTTTAGCTTTTTTTTGTCGGAAAAAACTATTTGCCCAAGTTTTTTGCGGTCAATTGCCCTTTTTGCAACTGCCTCAGGAAAGAGCGCTGATATCTTCTTGTAAATGTTGTTTTTTTTATCCTTATAATAATTGTGAATTGCTTCATCAATGTCAAGGACGCTTGCCCCTTTTTTCTTAAGCAACATAAGTGCTGTGGTCTTGCCGCAGCCTAAATTTCCGGTTAAAGCAAATACAGGCATGTTTAGAAATTGTAAACAAATAGATACTTGATGCTGGATACTAGATACTCGTTTTTTCTGCGAGCATCAAGCATTCAGCATCGAGCATCACTATCATTTATTTTGAACTTTGCGCCTTTTTATACATATCTACGTAATGCTTCGCTGCCGCATCCCAGGAAAAGTTATATTGCGATATTTTCTTAAGCAACTTATCCCAGCTTTTTTTATCTTTAAAAAGTTTAGCCGCCCTGTCTATCGCGGAGCTTAAATCATTGCTTGTATACTTATCAATTACGAATCCTCCGCCTTGTTTGCTTACATCAATAACTGTATCCGCCAGGCCTCCGGTTGAATGCACTATAGGCACAGTTGCATATTTATAACTTATCATTTGGGACAATCCGCATGGTTCAAATCTGGAAGGCATAAGAAATCCATCGCAAGCCGCGTATATGCGGTGGGCTATTTTTTCATCAAATGTTAAGTTAAGCGAAAGCGATTTTTTAAATTTATCGGCTTTTTTCTTAAGAATCTTGTGATATTTTTCATCGCCCAAACCAAGAATTACTATTTGATACTTTTTTAAAAGATAATCAAGCGAATCCGAAAGTATATCCACCCCTTTTTGTTCCGCCAAGCGGCTGACCATTCCAAGAAGAAGGGTATTTTCATCAACTTTTAAGCCTAATTCTTTTTGGAACATTTTTTTATTGATGCTCTTATCTCCAAGATTTTTGGGAGAATATTTTTCGTAAATTAAATTATCTTTTTCAGGATTCCAGACGTCATAATCAATTGCATTAAGTATACCTACAAGTTTGTCTCTTTTTTCCCTAAGCACTCCGTCAAGGCCGCAGCCGTAATCAGGAGTCTGAATCTGTTTTGCATAAGTAGGGCTTACCGTGCTTACGATATCGGAAAATACTATTCCTCCCTTAAGAAGGTTTATTTTTTCGTAGAATTCAAGGCAGTGCATATTGAAATAATCCCAGGACAGCCCAAGAACAGGGTATTTATCTCTGCCGAATAATCCCTGGTATGCAAGGTTATGTATGGTTAGTATTGCGGCTGTCTTTGCAAAAAATTCATCATTTGTATATATTGTTCTTAGGTAAATATTTACAAGGGATGACTGCCAGTCATTGCTATGCAAAACGTCCGGCTTAAAATTTAATTGCTTAAGCAGCTCTAAAACTTTTCTGCTGTAAAAAGAAAACCTTTCAAGATTATCCGGGTAATCTCCCTGCGGAGTGCCGTAGAGAGCATCGCGCATAAAATAATTATCATTTTTGATGAAGTAAAATTCTACTTTACCTTCTTTCGTAAGCCCGTAATCGTTAAACATAACTTTTGGTTTTATTTTTTTATAAAGCGGCATAAATACTTTTACTTCATGGCCGAGCTTTGCAAGCGCAAGCGGAAGGGCTCCTGTTACATCCGCCAGGCCTCCTGTTTTAGCATATGGGAAAACTTCCGATGAACACAAGGCTATTTTCATCTGTACCTCCTTAGTGTAAAGTAATAATAACGCTAATAAAACAAACTCTTACTGAACCTCTCCCCAGTTTTTACCAACTTTTATCTTAACTTCTATAGGAACGTTTAGTTTTATACTTTGTTCCATATTACGTTTGACGATTTCTTTGATTTTTTCCGCTTCATCAGGATGCGCATCAAACACAAGTTCATCGTGAATTTGCATTATTAATTTAGACTTAAAGTTGTTTTCTCTGAATTCTTTATGAATATTGACCATCGCTATCTTTATGAGGTCGGCGCTGGAGCCCTGAATAGGAGAGTTCACCGCCTGGCGTTCGGCAAATTCTTTAATTTGAGAATTCGTGCTTTTAAAATCAGGCAAATACCTTCTTCTTCCTAAAATTGTTTTAACGTAACCGTCTTTTTCTGCCTGGCTGTAAACTTCCTGTATATAATCTTTTACCTTGGGGTACCTATTAAAATAATCTGCAATAAAATTCTCTGCCTCAAAAACGCCTACATTAAGTTCTTTGGAAAGTCCGTAAGCGCTCATTCCATAAATTATTCCGAAATTTACCGTTTTTGCACGATTCCGCTCGGTGTCAGTTACTTCGGATTCTGGTTTACCAAAAAGAAGGCTTGCGGTGTAACGATGGACGTCCGTCTTTTTTTCAAATGCCTCTTTTAGTTTCTCGTCATTAGAAAAGTGCGCGAGTATTCTTAGTTCAATCTGGGAATAATCGGCGCAAACGATAAACCCCCCTTTAAATGAAGGGATAAAAGCGCTCCTTAACCTTGCCGAGAACTCTCCTTTTACCGGAATACTTTGTAAATTAGGCGACGAGCTTGAGAGCCTGCCGGTTGCTGTTGCAGTTTGATTAAATTGAGCGTGAAGCCGGCCATGGTTGCACTTTACAGTTTCAATGAGCGGGATTATATAAGTTGTTTTTAACTTATTTAATTCCCTGTATTCCAGAATAAACCTGGCTATTTCGTATTTTGCGGATAATTTTTCTAAAACTTCTTCTCCGGTAGAATAGCCTGTTTTTGTTTTTTTAACAGGCGTAATTTTTAAGTCTTTAAAAAGTATTTCGCTTAGCTGTTTCGGGGAATTAAGGTTAAATTCCTTGCCCGTAATTTTAAATATGGATTTTTTCAAATTTTCTAATTTAACATCAACTTCCTTGCAAAGCTCATCAAGGATTTTTACATCAATTGCTATACCGGAATTTTCCATATCATGCAAAACATACACAAGGGGCATTTCAACTTCAAAGAAAAGTTTATCCAGTGAAGCATCTTTAAGTTGTTTATCAAATATTTTATAAAGCCGGCAAGTAAAATGCGGAATAGCTTGCGTGGGCACCTCTGATGTCAATTCTCCCAAATAGTGCGAAATTAAAGTAGCCAGTTCGTAGTCAACAAGGGATGACTCAAGCAGATAAGCAGCTATTTTTATATCAAACCATGCTCCCTTCAGCGTATCAATATTTGTCATCTGCGATTTGAAATCATAAGAAATTTTTTTGACATCTTCCGATAAAATTATGTCCTTGATGCTGTTTATTTCTACTTTGTAGGTAGCTTTTTCATCACTGTTTAAAATATAAACCTTGTCTACATCTAAATAAAAAAACAATTTACTGCCAAAGGCTTCATCTTTAAATTTAACCGGCAATCCTTCCTTAATATCAATTTTCACATTTAGGGAAGGCGCGGGTATATCTTTAAGCAGGGTCTTAAATTCCAGCTCCTGGAATAAACCGTAAAGCTCACGGGATTGCCGTTCTTTGATTTTTAAATCCTGCCAATTCAAATTAATATCGCAGTTACGCAAAGTAACCAAGTCCTTGCTTAAAAGAATGTTTTCTTTTTCTTTTAAAAGAATATCTCTCATTTTTTGGGGAACCTCATCAATGCTGTCAAATATCTTTTCAATTGTTTCAAACTGGGAGATAAGCTTTGAAGCGCCAACTTTACCTATTCCTTTTGCCCCGGGAACATTGTCAACGCTGTCGCCTGTTAGAGAAAGGTAATCTACTATAAGCTGCGGAGCAAAACCGAATTCTTTCTTAAAATCTTCTTCGTTGAATAATTCCTCTTCTACCGGCTCATAAACTTTTACCTTATCATTATCCAGCAGTTGATACATATCTTTATCCGAGCTTATAATAATTGCCTGTTTGCTGTCGCAAACGGCTTTCCTTGAAATGGTTGCTATAATGTCGTCCGCCTCAAAGCCTTCTTTTTCAATTAAAGCCATCCCAAGCAAATTTATAAGTTTCTTTATAACCGGTATCTGCTGCTTTAAATCATCGGGTGCGGGTGGACGCTGAATTTTGTATTCCTTGAATTTCTCCTGGCGAAAAGTTTTGCGCGAAACGTCAAAACATATACCTAAATATTGCGGGTTATATTTTGAAATAATTTTCTTAAGCGTCTGGTAAAAGCCATATACTGCTCCGGTAGGAATACCTTTTGAGTTAGAAAGCCTGATAGCATAAAAAGAACGGTAGCATATTGAGGTTCCGTCAACCAGGTAAATAGTATCTTGCGCCATGTGTGCTTAAAAATTACCGCTTAGGAAGATTTCGGAAAAAAATTACAACCATAAAGAAATTTTATATTTTTACCAAGGTAGGAATTTATCCTATACGTTATCGGAAAAATCTAACACAATTGTATTCGTTATTTTGAGTTTATTCCGTAAAAGATAAGACCCTAATTTTGCCACTTGCAAACCTATACAATTATTTTAATTGAGGTGTAGGCTGGAATTATATTATTTTTCCTGTGAAGCACGATAAACCGTCGAAAGAGCGCTCCGAAGTTTTTCTTCGGCAGTATAATAGTCGTCATCTTTAACATAACTCAATGCATCCTGGGTTTCTGTAAGGATTTTATCTTTGGCGTATGCCTCTTCTGTTTTCTTGTAGAAATCCATTATCTGCAACCTTAAATCTTCGTCTTGCGGGTTTAAAGCCAGGGCGGATTCAAATTCTTTCAGGGCTTCTCCGTAATTTTTTTTAGAATAAAGCTGTGTTCCCATATAAAAATGAAGCCTTGCGTCTTTTATATTATCCTGCGCTCTTTCTGCTCTTGAATATGCTAAATCCTGCACTAGCAGCGAGGCTTCTTTATCCATTTTAGCCTTATGCACCTCAGGATATGTGCCTAAATCTATGAGGTGTTGTTTTGCGATATTAGTCCAGTAATCACCTTGCCTGCCTAATTCGTATCGTTTCTGCCAGTAATAAGAAGCATTTCGCGTATCATTCCTTGATTCATAAAGAAATGCCAGATTGGTATAAGCGGGCAGATAATTCGGGTTCATTTCCAGCGCTTTTTTATACATAACAACCGCGCTTGAAGGATCATTTAAACTTTCATAAACAACGCCTAAATCATTGACAGTTTCTATGTTATTAGGGTCAAACTGCCATGCTTTCTTATAATAAGTAAGCGCACCGTTAAAATCCCTCAACGATTGCAGCCTGGCAGCTTCTTTACGGTATGCGGCTGATTCTTCTTTCAGCATGCCTCTGGCTGAATTAGCATCTTCTTCTTCAGATGTTTCTTTTACAACACCGGCTTTATGTTTTGGAGCTTTGCCCTTAGGATACCAAATCGCCTTGCTTTTATCTGTGCGCTTTGAGCCTTTAATGTCGTTACTTCGCGTAACAACAGGGCTGTTGCTTCTGGTAGTAACGCTGCCCATTGGTGCTTTTTTCTGCGCAGAAGCGTTGCTTGCATCTTGAGCGTTTGAATAAAATATGGGTAAGAAAAGAAAGGCTATTAGGAAGTAACGCATTGAAATTAATTTAACATAAATGAATAATTGTGTCAAGACCTTGATAGGTTTCTGTCTTAATGCCGCCTACTCAAAATTTATTTCGCGTCAGTTTGCGGCACGGCGGGGCTGGCTGCATTTTTCTCTTGCTGCACCGGAGCATCTTTATATTTATCCAACAGGCTTCTGCCGCGCTGCTTAGAAAGGTATGCCAAAGATATGGTAGTTACGAAAAATAATATTGCCAGGACTACCGTTATCTTGACAAAGAAAGAGCTGGTCTTGGTTCCAAATATGGACTCAACTCCTCCTAACGCTTCAATAAGCCCGCCGCTTCTCCCGCGTTGGATTAATATAACGCTGATTAACCCGATTACCACAAAAACGTGAACTAACAGAATCAAAGTATACAACATAAGTTTATATAGATTTTTTTACTATTTCAACAAAAGAAGAGGCCTCAAGCGAGGCGCCGCCCACTAACGCGCCGTCAACGTCTTCTTCATTCATTAATTCTTTTATGTTCGCCGGTTTGACGCTTCCGCCGTAAAGAATTCTAACGGTATTTGCAACTCCTTGTGATAAATTTTCAGAAATCCACGTCCGTATAAATTTGTGGACCTCTTCAGCCTGGGCGGCAGTTGCGTTCTTACCGGTTCCTATTGCCCATACCGGCTCATACGCTATAATCAAATTAAGAGCGTCCCCTATCTCGAGCCCGGCTAAACAGCCTGCGAGCTGCGTTTTTACAACATCTATGGTCTTACCTGCCTCTCTTTCTTCAAGCGTTTCCCCAACGCAGCAAATAGGCTTAAGCCCTACTTCTAAAGCAGCTTTTACTTTTTTATTAATAATTTGATCTGTTTCTGCAAAATATTTTCTTCTCTCGGAGTGGCCTATAATAACAAATTCGCATCCGCAGTCTTTAAGCATAATCGGAGAAATTTCTCCGGTAAATGCCCCTTCTTTTTCGAAGTATAAATCCTGGCCGCCGAGCTGAATATCTGTATCGCTTATAACATTGTAAACCGATGAAAGAACAGTAAAAGGCGGACAGAGGACAACGTCGGCGCTTTCAAAGCCTTTCAGGGCGGCTTTTATTCCAGCGGTTAATTTAACAGCCTGGTCGCTTGTTTTATACATTTTCCAGTTGCCGGCAATGAGTGGTTTTCTCATACATTCCTCTTTTTGTATCACGCCACACATCTCACGTAACACGTCTTTTAAAACGTGCTACCTGTTACGCGATACGTGTTACGATATTATTTTTTATCCGGTATAATCGCAATTCCGGGAAGAGCTTTTCCTTCCAAAAATTCAAGAGAAGCTCCTCCGCCCGTTGAAACGTGAGACAGTTTATCTGCAACTTTAAATTTCTTGGCGGCTGATGCGGAATCTCCGCCTCCTACAATAACCGTAGCGTTTTTTAAGTTCGCCAAACATTCGGCCAAAGCTTTTGTTCCTTTTGCATAATCATCTTTCTCAAAAATACCTACAGGCCCGTTCCAGAGAACGGTTTTTGCGTCACCTAATTCTTTTTTAAAAAGTTCTACGGTTTTCGGGCCGATATCAACGCCTAAAAATCCTGCGGGTATACTATCAACTATCTTTTTAACTTTTGGATTTTCCAGATTGTCAATAACCAGATGGTCTATAGGCAGGACTATTTTTACTTTCCTTTTCTCTGCATCCTTTAAAATATTTTTCGCGACATCAAGCTTGTCTGCTTCAACGCGGGAATTACCTACATCTTCGCCCTTACTTTTAATAAAGGTATAAGCCATTGCTCCGCCGATTAATATTTTATCTGCCTTTTGCATTAAATTGCTTATTACGTCAATTTTGTCGGACACTTTCGCCCCGCCTAAAATTACAACGTAAGGCTTATTGGGTGAAAGAGCCGAAGAAAGATATTTGACTTCTTTTTCAATCAGTAGGCCAAGGCATGATGGAAGAAATTTTGCGATAATTGTAGTTGATGCGTGAGCGCGGTGCGCTGTGCCGAATGCATCATTTACATAAACTTCAGCTAAGGAAGCAAGTTGTTTGGCAAAATTTTCATCACCCTTTTCTTCTTCTGCATGGAATCTTAGATTCTCAAGAAGAATAACCCGTTTTGAACTTGCATCTATTTTCTTTTTTACCTCATCGCCGACACAATCATTAAGCTTCTCAACATCTTCTCCTAAAAGCTGCGATAGTTTTTTTGCAACCGGATTCATGGAAAGTCCGTCAACTACTTTGCCATCCGGCCTGCCTAAGTGGCTCATAAGAATCAGTTTCTTTGCGCCTTTTTCAAGAACATATTTTATAGTGGGCATTGCTTCTTTTATGCGCGTATCATCGGTAATTTCTCCTGTTTTTTTGTCGAGCGGCACATTAAAATCAACGCGCATAATTACGCATTTACCTTTAAAATCCATGTCTCTAACAGTTAATTTAGCCATGTTTGCTCCTAATAGCTTTCAGTCGTCAGGCGTCAGCTTTTCCGCCGAAGGCGGATCCGCCTTATTTTTTAAAGGTGGCGGACAGCTGAAGACTGATGGCTGATATCTGATAGCTTTTTATAGCCCTTTCTTAACCATCATTTCAATGAGGTCAACTACCCTGCAGGAATAACCCCATTCATTATCGTACCAGGCGATAACCTTAACGAAATTGCCGCCGATGACTTTTGTCATTTTCGAATCAACGGTAGCCGATGCAGGATAATGATTAAAATCTACCGATACCACCGGTTCGTCCGTATAATCCAAAATGCCTTTCATTTTTCCAACAGAAGCCGCCTTAAGCGCATTATTTACTTCTTCAACTGTCGCATCTTTCTTTAACGTGCAAGATAAGTCAACAACAGAAACATTTGCCACAGGCACTCTCATGGAAAAACCATCAAGCTTACCTTTTAATTCAGGAATAACCAGCCCTATTGCTTTTGCTGCGCCTGTTGAAGTTGGAATCATTGAAATTGCAGCTGCGCGCGCGCGGCGTATATCGGGATGAGGCAAGTCCTGGACTCTTTGATCGTTAGTGTAGGCATGTATTGTAGTCATCAACCCTTTCTCTATTCCCCAGGTATCATTCAAAACTTTCGCTACAGGGCCGAGGCAGTTTGTAGTGCAAGATGCGTTAGAAACTACATTATGATTTTTTGGGTCATACTTATCGTCATTTACGCCCATAACTATAGTTAAATCTTCGCCTTCAGCCGGCGCAGAAATTATAACTTTCTTGGCTCCGCCTTTTGTAATGTGGTTAACTGCGCCTTTAACTTCTTTTCCTTTTTTATTGACGCCGTCATTTTTAATTGTAAAAAGCCCGGTTGATTCAACAACGATGTCAACGCCGAGTTGTTTCCAGGGAAGTTCGCTTGGGTCTCTTTTGGCAAGAACTTTTATTTCTTTTCCATTTACAATTATAGAATCTGCGCCTGCCTTTACATCTCCTCCTGGGAAACGGCCGTGCACAGAATCATATTTTAAAAGATGCGCTAGTGTTTTAGCGTCAGTAATATCATTTACTGCGACTAACTCTATATTTTTGGAATTTTTTTCCAAAATTGCGCGTCCAACCATTCTTCCGATTCTTCCAAAACCATTAATACCAACTTTAACTGCCATGTTAACCTCCTATCAGATATTTGTTAAATATTTTTTGCTGAAGCCCCACGTAGGCGGCGTCACTAACCTATTCTATCTACGAGTTTAGTCCGCGTAATTTTCCAAAAGGATTTCGGCTATACAGCTTCTCGTAAGAGCTTAGCTGCTATATCAGGCGGGGTTCCTACCACGTAAAACCCGCTCCCCCATTCAAAACCAGCAACACGCGATAACTTAGGCATTATTTCTATATGCCAGTGATATGAAAAATGCGCATCAGTATTTACCGGAGACGTATGTATTATATAATTATAAGGGTGTTCTCCCAAAACCTTTTTAAGCCGTGATAAAGAATCTTTCAGAATTTTGGCCAATTTTTTAATGCGTTCGTCATTTATTTCGCCAAAATCCATGGAATGTTCCTTGGGAATAACCCAGGTTTCAAACGAAAATCTGCTGGAAAGCGGGCAGAAGGAAACAAAATCTTCGTTTTCGGTTACAATTCTTTCTTTTCCGTTTTCTTGTTCATAAGCAATCATGTCGCAAAAAATACATCTTTCCCTGTATTCATAAAAATGGCGGGCGCCTTTTACTTCATCTAAAACATTCTTAGGCACCATTGGAAGCGCGATAAGCTGCGAATGCCCGTGCTCTAATGACGCTCCTGCTTCAGCGCCTACATTTTTGAATATTAAAAGATATTTAAAACGCCTGTCTTTTCTTAAATCAAGCGTGCGTGAACGATAGACTTTCAACATGTATTGGACTTCCGAATCCGTAAGTTCGGCTATTGTTTTAAAATGATGGGGACTGTCTATGATTACTTCGTGCGCGCCTATGCCATTGGATACGTCATACATGCCTATTGCGCGCTTATCCAGCTCTCCTTCTATTTTTAAAGCCGGGAATTTATTGGGGACAACTCTCACTTTCCATCCGGGAGTATTTGGCGCGCGCCAGGTTTCAGATACTGCCTCTATCTCAGGCGGGGTTAAATGTTCGTTGCCATAGCAGAAAGCACAATCCTTATCGCCCTTCCAGACAAAAGGCACGATACCGTAGTCTTTCGGCAATGCAGGGTCTTCAACATTTACTACAACCCAGCGGTTAACAATAGGATCTTTTCTTAAGTCAGGCATTTTAATACTTTTGCTTGTAGAAGCGGATTTCCGCTTCTATTTACACCTTTGTTTCCGCCAAAAACTTAGCGGCTTCTTCAGGAAGTGTCGGGCAGATATAAAACCCGCTTCCCCATTCAAAACCCGCAACTCTTGTTAAGCGCGGAGTAATCTCTATATGCCAATGGTAATCCTCTTCAATTGTTGACCAATAACCCGGATAAGGCCTCCGGAAAGGTGCCGTATGCACAACATAGTTATAAGGAGGGTCGTTTAACAGAACTTTTAATTTGAGAAGGGTTTTCTTAAATACTCTCGCAAGCCCTCCTATATTTTTGTCGCAAACATTAAAAAAATCTGGAGAATGTTCTTTTGGAAGTATCCATATTTCAAATGGAAAACGCGGAGCAAACGGAACCAGCGCAACATAACCATCTTCGTCTAAAACTATGCGCTCGCCTTCATTTAACTCCTGTCGGATGATATCACAAAACACGCACCGTTCGTGATGGTTATAATAAGACTTTGCGCCTTCAAGCTCCTCTTTTACTCTTTTTAAGTTAACCGGCGTAGCTATAAGCTGGCTTCGCGCATGCTTTATTCTCCCTCCGCCTGCATCCCAGCCATAATTCTTGAAGGCTAAAACATATTTTATGCGGCTGTCTTTTCCAAGCTCTTTGAAACGTATGCAATAAGTTGTTAAAATATCTCTTACGTAATCTTCCCCTAAATCAGCAATATTTTGAATATGCTGCGGAGTTTCAATCACAACCTCGTGGCTGCCTACGGCATTTATCAAATCGTATGGGCCTTTTCCCTTTTTCCAAAGTTCTACGTTGGGGCTTAAAAACGGCTTTTTGCTGGGCACAACCCGAACGCGCCAATTGCCTTGGGAATCTTTAATTGAAAATATTTCCGGAGGGGTTTGCTGTTCTCTCCCTTTGCAGAAAGGGCATTCTTTCTCGGCAGGTGAAGAATCAACATGGGAAAAATCTTTCGGCCTGCGGGCTCTTTCTGTTGAAATTATAACCCATCTTCCTAAAATCGGGTCTTTTCTTAGTTGTGGCATAAACGAATTGCTATATCTAGGCGGCCTTTTATAAATTATTTAAAAAAGCTAAATGACCGGTATATTATAACAATCATAAACTAAATTGCAAGAATTTATTTCTAATCACCGATTACGCTGGTTTAAAAAGGATAATTGGGCCCAGTCAACATAATCAGTCCTATTAATAGAGCAGTGTGATATTGAACTTTTTCTTCCGCTCCCCTAAACTTTCGGGGAAAGGCGGGAAAGGAACTTCTAAGATAGGGTATAGCTGCTTTTATCGGCAGTAAATTGGCTGGTTCTACGTTTTATTGACTTTTCTCTACTAGCAATTAGGCAAGGTTCTGGGATAGAGTGAAAAATCACAAAAATTTTCTTTGAAAATGAAGTCTTTCACAGCTCCTCGGATTAGCCCCGAAGTTTTATACGAACGAATACTTAAACGACCTGCCGCGCCTTGCATAAGGCGAGGCAGGCGCTTATATAATTTGCGGCCGGAAGTACCGTGGTTTTTTTGAACGCCTTAATTTAAATATAAAGCGAAATTCCGGCATTGGCGGGGAGCGGCGCGAATGTATAAATTATTGCTTAACGGCTTTTACGATAAATAATAATGCAAACCGGTTTGGAACAAGTTTTGCCATAAGGTATCGGATTCGCCGAGGAAAAAAACTTAACAATAAAGCAATTGATTGCTTGAACTTCCTAAATAGCGATTTCGTTTTGCTTATATCATCCAGTATTGCATCGCGCATTGTAAAGGCTGGAACAAAATCTATCCACTCTATGGAAAAATTAGCACTCTTTAGCTCTGAAGTAATGTCTTTAAGGTAATATCTTCTTACATGATGCACCCCGTCTGCCGGCATGTTAGGCTGACCTACATACAAAATGCCGCCTGGTTTTAAAACTCTATTAGTTTCAGAAAGCGTTGTTTGAGGCGATTTAAGATGCTCTAATACTTCAAAACAAAATGCAACATCGTAGCTTTCGCTTTCAATAGGAAACGGTTTTTCAATATCAGCATTTATCGTCCCAAAGCCTACGCTACCGGCCACCTCAACACCTGAGTCTGATATGTCAATTATGTCTGCATTTTTTGTGCCTAAATAAAAAAGGAAATGCCCATTTCCTCCGCCGACATCTAGAAGTTTAGCATTATCCGGCACAACAATACGGTGCTTAACTTTATCGTAAAGCTTTTGATAATATTGGCGTTTATCTCTAGCTTGCCAAGTATTAACCCAATAATCTTTATAGATATTATCTTTGTTCATTATTCAAATTAAATATTTATTAAGCCGACAATACCACTACCTGGAAGAATGCGGCATTAGTTCCTGGGACAGCTACCAGAATTATTTATCTTTGATTACCTTTGGTCCTGGTTTTTTTCTGCGTAGTATGCGCCCGCTTATTTCCTCCAATAAATCAATGGATTTACTATCTTCTACTAATAGTTATGGTGGCTGTCCCCGAACTTATGGATTGTTTTCTCGTTATATGTTCTCAAATTCTCCAAAACCCCCTTGTCAAACCTTTCTTTCAAAACTTCTCTCAAATTTTAAAATAACCGGATACCAACCGGGAATTTCATGGTATAAAAATTTGTCAATTACCTTTCTAATTGCGCGAGGCAGGAATTTATAACGATGAAAATCTTTATGGCTGACAAATGCTCCTTCGCATAAGGTAGGGCTTGAGTGAAACTCAGAAAGATAAAAAGTTGTAAGCTTTTTAAACAATTCTGATACCGTTTTTGTGGTTAACTGATAGTTCCAAAAATTTTTTTTTGGATGATATTCAAGGGTTACAACAAAAACATTCCCCTTAAAATCATTTATTGCCTCAACAATTTCCATTCTCAACGATGGTTCAATGTGTTCAAAAACAGAAACCGAAACAATGTGAGTAATATCTGGGTTGGCTGAGAAAAGCTTTTTTAATTCTTCGCGATTTGCATTTTTTTTAACTAATTTAATGTTATCAGTAGAGCCTTTCATTTCTCCTAAATTAGGATCCATCACAATTATTTTTTTGATATATTTTGACAATAGCAAAGCGAAGGCGCCGGACCCTGTGTCTGGCGAACCGCCGCCAATATCCAAAACTACTGAGTTCTGGTCTAAATCAAGCAACTCAATAGCTTTGAAATATTCCCAAAATCTTTGGCTTAATTTCCCTCCGCAATAATCTTTGTTGTCAGGATTTCGGCCATCCCATTCGGACGGGAAATTTTTTGTTGAAAATTTAGACCATAATTCTGATTTAATTTTCTGCGTTAATTCATTTTGCATAGGTTTAATATAATTTACTTTCCGGTTTTGTTTAATATTATTTCTATTAACCTACTCCAATTTCATAATAAATGCTAAAGCGTAATAGGTTGCTATATTTTTTGTCCCACTTCCAAAAGTCGCGGTTGAGCCAGAGATGGAATGGATATGCGCTTTTTTGATATTAAGCAACGATTTTCAGGAATTTGCGTTTGCCGATTTTAAGGACAACGCCTTGAGGAGGTATTTTAAGCGCCTGCTCTTTTACGGTTGAAGTTTTAGACGGGTCTGTCTCTACAATTGAAATGCCGCCCTGCGCAAGCAGGCGGCGGGCTTCGTTTTTGGATGAAACTATTTTTTCGCGAAAAAGCACTTCTATTAAATCTACGCTTTCTTTTTCTGCATGAGATATTGGCATATCTTGCGGTAATTCTTTCTGGGAAAATACTTTTTCAAATTCCTCTTTTTCTTTTTTGCCGGTGGTTTCAGAATAATAAAAAGAAACAAGTGTTTCGGCAAGCATAAGCTTTGCTTCTTTAGGGTGCATTTTCTTGATTTTTTCAAGCGGTATATCAGTAAGCAGCCTAAAATATTCAAGCATTACGCTATCCGATATGCTCATAAGCTTTCCGAACATTGATTTTGGCTCTTCAGTTATACCTATATAGTTACCTAAAGATTTTGACATTTTGTTTTTGCCGTCCAAGCCAACAAGCAGCGGCATAGTAACTACAGACTGCGAAGGCTTTCCGTAAACTTCCTGAAGATGCCTGCCGACGATTAAGTTAAACTTCTGGTCTGTTCCGCCGAATTCTATGTCAGCGTCAATCATTACCGAGTCATAACCCTGAATCAGAGGATAGACCATTTCAACAATTGTTAATGGTCGGTTTTCCTTCATACGCAAAGCAAAATCGTCCCTTTCAAGCATTCTTGCAACAGTATAGGAAGAAAGCAAAGAAAGGAATTTAGACATTTCCATTGATTTATACCAGGAGCTGTTAAAAATTATTTTTGTTTTTTGTTTATCAAGGATTTTAAAGGCTTGCTCTGTGTAGGTTGAGGCGTTATCTTTGATTTCGCTGTCGCTCAAAACAGGCCGCAGGATGCTTCTTCCGGAGGGGTCGCCTATTTTGGCGGTGAAATCGCCGATGATTAAATTAACGAAGTGTCCCAGGTCCTGAAGTTTACGAAGTTTGCGAAGTAAAACCGTATGCCCCAAATGAATATCTCTTGCGGTAGGGTCAAAGCCGATTTTTAATTTGAGGGGTTTATGCTCGGTTAAAGACTTTTCTAGTTTTGCGGAAAGCTCGGTTTCGGAAATTACATCAACGGCATTTTCTTTGATACAATCAAGATGACGCTGAATTTCCTTATTCACCCTTTTAACGCTCCTTAAAAACTATAAGTTACGTATCACGTCACACGTAGCACGTATCACGTTTTTAAAGACGTGTTAACTGTTACGTAGGACGCGTGACGATACGAGCTGCGTAACCGCAACCGATTGCTATCTCTTTTATCAACTAGCCGGCGCGTCTATCCTTGCCGAAAGGCCTATTTTTGCAGAGCCTGGGTCAATTTTTATAATTTTTACTTTGAGCTTATCAGCAGGTTTTAGTTTCTCCATAATTTCCTTATCTATTTCGCCGGAAAAAACTAAGCCTTCAAGCTCTTCTTCAAGTTTTACGAACACGCCGAAATTCGTAACTTTCACAACTTCGCCTTCTAAAACTGTGTCTATGGGGTATTTTGCCTGTATGCTATCCCATGGGTCGGCCGAAAGCTGTTTTATGCCTAAAATTATTTTCCTGCTTCCTTTATCTATGCCCAAAACTTTAAAGCTTAAGTTAGCTCCTCTTTTTAAGACTTCCTGGGCGCGGGTTACGCGTTTTGTCCAGGAAATATCTTCATTGTAGATTACGCCTTCAAGGCCGTTTTCAAGCTCGGCATAAGCGCAGCCGTCGCCGTAGCCTGTGACTTTTCCTTTTACTTCCGAATCCATGGTTATTAAGCTTTCTACATCTTCCCATGGGTCGCGCTCCAAGTGTTTTATGCTTAAAGAAATTTTCCTTTCGCTGGGCTCAATGCTTATGACTTTCGCTTCAATTGCGTCGCCAACAGCAAACATTTCATAAAGGTTAAGGAATTTTTTGGTCCAGGAAATTTCGCTTACATGGACAAGGCCTTCTATTCCTTTTTCAAGTTCAACGAATATTCCGTAATTCTGGATGTTTGTAATTCTTCCTTTTATGGTGGTTCCTGAAGGGTATTTCTGTTCTATCTCTTTCCACGGATCAGGAGTTGTTTGCTTAAGGCCGAGGGAAATCTTTCCTTTTTCTTTGTCAAAGTTAAGAATCATTACCTGTATATCATCCCCTACTGCGACTATTTCTGAAGGATGGCTTATTTTTTTCCAGCTCATATCAGCAATATGCAGGAGCCCGTCCAGGCCGCCCAAATCTATAAATGCTCCGAAATTTGTAACACTTTTTACTTTGCCTTTCAGAGTTTTGCCTATCTCTATTTCTTCCCATATTTTTTTACGGGACATTTCTTTTTCCATTCTGACTGCGTCTTTACGCGAAAGAATGAAATTTTCTTTATTCTTCGTCATTTTAACTATCTGCAGGAAACACTTCTTTGCGCTTGTAGGCTCTTCTCCTGCGTGGCGGTAACCGGAAAGGCTTTGCGGCAGGAATCCTTCAACGCCGAAAACCTCAACTATATAGCCGCCTTTTACTTTGCGTAGTATTGAGCCTTCCACCAAGTCGCCCTCTTTGTGCTCATTAATCAGCGTATACCAGCCTTTTGATTCTCTGGCGCGTTTAAAGGAAAGTATAATTTTGCCGTCTTCGTTTTCAACGTTCTCAACGTAGACGTCAACTTCCTTTAAATTCTCAATATCTACCCCTGCGAATTCATCACGCGCAAGCATTCCCTCTGACTTATAACCCACGTCCACTATGACTTCTTTTTGGGTTACGCTGACGATTTTGCCTTTTACGATTTCTCCTTCCTTCAATTCCTTGATTGAAGCGTAATAGGCATTTTCCAGTTCTGACGATACTTTTTCCATTAGCTTTAAACCTCCAATTTATCCCAGGTTAACCCAGGATTAATGTCTAATTTTCCCTTAAATTTACCTCGCTAGATATGATTGCTTTAAGCTCAATACCTAATGATAACCGAGGCTTTACGGGGCCATAATTATCTCTTAAAGAGATGTTTTTGTCAATAACTATCAGCTTTCAGCCATCAGGCGTCAGATGTCAGCGGCTGACAGCTTTTCAAAGGCTTTTTATGGTTTCAATAACTTTTGCCGTTACCTGGTGACGGGTTTGCTGGTCTTCCAAGCCTTCTACTTTGGAAAAAATGACCTTTATTTTGCCGTATTTTAGGAATTTAGCGCCTTTGGGAAGAACCTTGTCCGTTCCGTAAACTTTAGCCACAATTACCGGCGCGCGGGATTTTTTATAAAGAAACCCGACTCCCTCTTTAAAAGAATCGTAATTGGTTGCGCGGGTGCCTTGCGGGAAAATCAACAAAGGTTTATTTTCCAATATTTTTAAACTCAAACGTAAAACATGCAAATCCACATGCCCCCTTTTAATAGGTATTACGTTGATTTTTCTAAGGAACGCGCCAAATACTTTATTTTGAAATAATTCTTCTTTGGCAAGATAATTCAATTGCCGGGGGCATAACATACCTACGACTTCCGGGTCAAGATAGCTTATATGGTTTGAGGCCAGAATAAAAGGCCCTTTTTGAGGAAATACTTCGCGGCCTCTTACTTCTATTTTACAGAAAAGCTTTACTATCAGAAAACAAAGCGCCTTACATATTTCATAAGTCATAGATCATTTTCTTGCCTAGGGAAAGCAACCTGTCTGCTTCCTGTTTGGATTTGCTTTCAGCATATATCCGGACAATAGGCTCTGTGCCGGACTGGCGAAACATAAGCCAGTTATCTTTTGTAATTAACTTTATGCCATCCAGCTTATTCACTCTTTCTACCTTCTTTCCAAAAAGTGAGTCAGGAAGTTTAAGGTCGTTTACGCTTTTCTTAAGGCTTTTAACTGGAATTGCCGTCCTGCTGTAAAACCATCTTCCGTAAGTTTTATATAAACCGGCTAAAAGCTCGTCATAACTTTTATGTTCCTCTGCCATCATTTCAAGCAGCAAAAGGGCTGCGGCAGAGCCGTCTCTTTCAGGAATGTAACCTTTAAAACCTATGCCGCCGGCTTCTTCTCCGCCTATTGAAATAAGCTTTTGCTTAAACAGGCTTGAAATATATTTAAAGCCAACCGGAGTTTCATAGCAGGCAACTCCGAGAGACATTGCCACGTCGTCTATGATGTTACTTCCAACCACGGTTTTACCAATACCGCCTATATCGCCCCTATTTTTTGCCATATGTATGCTTAGGATAGGAAGTATTACCTGCGCGTTTACATAATTCCCCTTGCTGTCAAATGTTGCAATTCTGTCCGCATCGCCATCAAGCACAACGCCCAAATCGTATTTGCCTGACTTCATTGCTTTTTCCATTGCTATTAAGTTTTCCTCAATCGGCTCTGGATGAAAGCCGCCGAAAGAAGGGTTAAACTCATTATGCAGATAATTTACCTTTATATTGCAGCTGCCTAAAACGTGTTCAATGAAATTATCTCCTGCGCCATACATCACATCCACTAAAATATTAAGTTTTAACTTGCGGATTTTGGAAAGATTCACAAATTTTTTTAAGAAGTCTATGTAGACACAAGTTAAATCCTTCATTTCCAAAAGTTTTGCGGCTCTTGCGGCATCTTCGCTTAGCATTTTAGGTTTTGTTTTATAAAGAAGAGTCTCAACTTTATCGGTAATTGATTTATCCGCTGCTGCGCCGTCTTTGGTTTTAATCTTAAGGCCGTTAAACTCTGCGCCGTTATGAGACGCTGTAATCATGACGCCCAAATCGTATTTGCCATGCAAAGCATGAAGGCTTACTGCAGGGGTAGGCACTGCCTTGTTGGATAAAACTGCCTTTATTTTGTTTGCCGCAAGAACCAATGCTACAGTTTTAGCAAATTCAGCCGAAAGGAACCTGCAATCATAGCCAACCACTACTTTTTTACTGCCCTTGGATTGCTTATACAGATAATCCGCTATTGCCTGAGAAACTATTTTTACGTTGTCAAAAGTAAAATTGTCAGCAATTACTCCACGCCAGCCGTCAGTTCCAAATTTAATCATAATAGCCCTTCCTTTAACGTATCACGTAGCAGGTAACACGTATCACGCTTTTAACGTGTTACGTGGGACGTGCGACGTGTTACATCTTATTTATAAAGTTTACATTTACCTATATATTCTGCCACACTGTCTGGAACAAGATATTTTACAGAAAATCCTTTTTTTATCAACCCTCTTATGTAAGAAGAAGAAATTCCCATTTGAACAATCTGCGCAATTATGAATCTATTTTTTGTTTTTAAAGGATACGCGCGCCGCTTGGCAACAACTATGTTTACTGCCTTTTTTAAGCCTTCAAAATATTTCCAGGTGGGAAAATCATTGGCCAAATCAGAGCCGACTATAAGGAAAAACTCTGCGCGTTTAAATTTATTTTTAAGTTCGCGCACCGTATCTATTGTATAGGAAACGCCGCCGCGGGAAATTTCTAAATCAAGCGCTTCAAAACGCCTGTCTCCTTTTATCGCAAGCTTAACCATGTTAAGCCTGTCGCTTCCTTTTACGTTATGGCTTTCTTTGTGAGGCGGGATATTGGTAGGAATAAAGAAAATCTTATCCAGGGAAAGTTTTTGCGCTACTTCCTGTGCAAGTATTAAATGCCCCATGTGAGGGGGGTTAAATGTCCCGCCTAAAATTCCTATCTTCATTATATTAGTATGCTTTCAGCTCTCAGGCATCAGCTTTCAGCTAAAAACTGATAGCTGATGTCTGACAGCTATTATTCTATTCCCTAACCTGCCCGTCTCCTTCAACCACCCATTTGTAAGTAGTAAGCTCCGTAAGCCCCATTGGGCCTCTGGCGTGGATTTTATCCGTGGATATGCCTATTTCAGCCCCAAGGCCAAACTGAAAACCGTCGCTAAAACGGGTTGAAATATTTACAAAACAACAGGCAGAATCAACTTCTCTGGTAAATTTTGTGGCGTTACCTGAATTTTTAGTGACAATGCTGTCCGTGTGATGAGAACCGTAAAAATTTATATGGGAAATTGCCTCGTCAATATTTTTGACAACTTTTATCGTAACTATTAAATCAAGGTATTCGGCAAACCAATCCGCGTCTTTTGCTTTTTTTATTCCTTTTAATATCCGGCAGGCTTTGCTGTCGCCTCTTATTTCTACTTTGTATTTATCCAATTCGTTTTTTAATAAAGGAAGGAGCGTGTTTGCTATGTTTTCGTGCACTAAAATTTTCTCAACTGCGTTGCAGACAGATGGCCTTTGCACTTTTGCATTTACGCAAATACGGACGGCTTTGCCCATGTCATATTCTTTATCTACAAAAATATGGCAGACGCCTTTATAGTGTTTTATCACGGGAATTTTAGAACTTTCTACAACCTTACGTATAAGGGCTTCTCCGCCTCTTGGAATAACCAGGTCTATATACTCGTTTTCGCAAAGCAACAGGTCAACTATTTTGTGTTCTGTTTTCTCTATGATGAAAAAAGGCTCAAAATCTATGCCGCTTGCCTCAATTGCTTTTTTAAGAATTTTGCCTATGGCTCTGTTTGAATTTATAGAGTCTTTGCCACCGCGAAGTATCGCAACATTGGAAGATTTGAAAAGAAGCCCTACGCAGTCGCTTGTTACATTTGGGCGCGCTTCAAAAATTACAAAGATAACGCCTATGGGAGTCCTTACTTTTTTAAGCCTCAGGCCGTTCGGCCGCTGCCACTGGTCTATAATTTTTCCGACAGGGTCAGGCAGCTTTGCAATATCTTTTAAAGAATCGCTCATTTCACGCAGCCGTTTTTCGGAAAGCGCGAGGCGGTCAATAAAGCTTTGCTGTAATTTATTTTTTATGGCAGCTTTTACGTCTTTTGCGTTTTCCTCAAGAATAAACTCCTTATTCTCAAGAAGATAATCAGCCATCTGAAATAGTATGGCGTTCTTTTTTTCGCTATCCAGCCGCGCTAGTTTATAACTTGCTTCTTTTGCTTTTTTTACCAGATTTTTTACGTATTTTTTCATAACTTTCCGTTTGGTTATTCTTTTTTTACAAAGTTATCTCTGTGCACCACTTCTTTCTCAAACTTTTTGGTGCGGCAGTTGGCTAATTCTTCCGAGGAATAATTAACAAGCCCGCAGCCTAAAATATTCCCGGCTTCATCCAAAATTTCTACGGAATCCCCTCTTTTAAAATCCTGTTCTGTTTTTATTATCCCTACACAAAGAAGGCTACGGCCAGCGTTTAGTATCGCTTCTTTTGCGCCAAAATCTATATAAATTTTACCTTTTATTTTTTTGCTGAAAGCAATCCAGCGTTTGCGCGCTTTAGCTATTGCCTCTGACGGCAAAAACGTTGTGCCTAAATTTTCTCCTTTTACGATACGCGAAATAACCCGTTGCTCATGGCCTGAAGCAATAATCATTTTTATGCCTGAACAGGTTGCGATTTTACCGGCTTCAAGCTTTGTAGCCATGCCTCCGCTGGTTAAGGCTTTGCCTTTGGCTCTTACCAGAGAAGAGATTTTTTCGTCAATTTTAGTAACCGTATTTATTATTTTTTCCCTGTCCATAAGCCCGGGGACATCCGATAATATGATTAAAGTTTGCGCGCGCACCAAATCTCCCACCAGGGCCGAGAGTCTGTCGTTATCGCCGAATTTTATTTCATCAAAAGATATGGCGTCATTTTCATTTATTATCGGCGTAATGCCCAAAGAAAGAAGTTTATTTATCGTATTTTTTGCGTTTAAAAAGCGCCTGCGGTCGTTAAAATCATCCCAGGTAAGAAGAATCTGCGCGCAGGATTTTTTGTGTTTTTTAAACTGGGCGGTGTAGGCGTCCATAAGTATAATCTGGCCGAGAGAGGCAAGCGCCATAAGCGCGGCTGTATCGTTTGGTTTTCTGGAAAAGCCAAGCTTATTTGCGCCGCAGGCAATGGCTCCGCTGCTTACAAGAATAATTTTAAACCCGAGCTTCTGCGCTTCTAAGACATCTTCAACAAGGTTCTCAACCAGAGAATTGTTGAGCTTCCCGGAAGGCGCAATTATGCTGCTGCCGACTTTTACTACTATTTTATTCATACCAAAGTTAATCTGTTTGCTTGCTTATATTAACCAGCGTTTTAATTATCTTTTTCTTTAATTCCTCAATGCCTGTATTGTTAATTGTTGAAACAGGCATAATTCCTTTAAGGTCGGGTGAATCTTTATCCATTTTATCAATTTTATTCAATAAGTAAAAAATTTTCTTACCGCGGATTAAGCGCTTATCAAATGAAGAAATTTCCTTTTTGAGAGCGGCGTATTCCTCTTTAAAGCTATCTGCGTTGTCGCTTACAAACAGGATTATTTTACTACGGAATAGGTGTTTAAGAAAACTATTTTCCAGATAGATATTTTTGATATTTTTCTTTACCGGCGGCGTATCCATTATGGTAAATTTTACAAAATCAAACTCAACCGGCGCCCACACGCAGGATTTTGTAGTAAAAGGGTAATCTGCCACGGCATAGGATTTACCGGTAAGTTTATTAAAGAGGGATGTTTTGCCATTATTGGCAAATCCTGCTATCGCAACATCATTGGGGATGCAGTAATAAAGAATTACTTCTTTTTCTTCTCCTGCCTGTGCAGGCAGGCTGTATAGTTTTTTGAAGTTTCCCTTTCCGCCGGAGCCTCCCTTGCATATTAGGTATTCCTGGTTATCTTCATTTAAATCAATAACGAGGTTTCTGGAAAGGTCAACGACCTGGGTGCCGCGGGGAACGTAGACAAAAAGAGTTTGGCCGTGTTTGCCTTTTTTATTATACTCTTTGCCTTTTTCTCCGTCTTCGGCAACAAATCTTCTTCTCTCGTTAAATTTAATCAGGTCTGAAAGATGCGGGCTTACTTTTAAGATGACATCTGCGCCGCGGCCTCCGTCTCCGCCGCCGCCGATTACCCTTCTCGCAGAGTACTTCATGGAAGAAAAAGAGCCTTCTCCGCCATTACCTGCCTTAAAATAGACCTTTACCTCATCAATAATCATATTAAAAAAGGCAAAACGCGCAACGCATAGCGCCAAGCGTAGATATTATATTATATACTTTTTTAGGAGGCAATAATATCGGAAATTTTTAGGAGGGTGTGAATTTGCCTGTGGCCGCGAATACGGCGCGATTTTTTGCGCCTGCGGTATTTATAGCTTAAAACCTTTGGGCCTTTATCTTCGCCGCTTATCTTTGCGGTAATCTTTGCGCCTTTTACATAAGGAACGCCGAGGCTTACTTTATCATCGCCGGCGACCAAAAGCACTTTGTCAAAGGTAATTTCGCCTTCTTTTTGAGAAAGCCTTTCTACCTTGTAGGTGTGGCCTTTTTCAACGAAATATTGTTTTTTTCCTATCTCAACTATGGCAAACATAGGCTAGATATTAGCACATTGACTTTTAAGAGTCAAGTATTTATTTCTACCGGGGTTTTCCTGTTTTTTTATTTTCAAAAACGGATGTCGCGGATTGTTACGGATTCATACGGATGTATTTATCCGTTTGAATCCGCTAAAATCCGTTTGCATCCGTCCTTAGATAACCATAGATTTTCATTTTGTTAGCGATTGGTTTATAGAGAGTTACGCAAAAATATCCCTAAATTTTGAGGGATGTCCAGTTTATTTTTAAACTTCTACGCCGAATATTTTTCTTATGGCAAAACCTATAAAAAAGTTAATTACCGCTATGCCTAAACTGATACCAGCCATTTCCAGAAATCTTTTCTTAAAAGAAAGCCCCTTGGCAACTGACGTATAGAAGGTAAAAATAAGAATAAGCAAAAGCGCATTAGTAACCGTGATACTTAAGCAAACGAATATATTTTTAAAAAAAAGATAAGGTAAAATCAGAAATAAAACCGTGCCCACATAAGTAATACCGGTATAAATACATGCTTTAAGCGGGGTTTTATCTGTTTCTTCGTGTTTGGTAGATAGATATTCTGAAGCTGCCATAGACATAGAAGCAGCGATTCCGGTAATGAGGCCGATAATTGCAATAAGTTTGGTATTTTGAAGGGCAAGAGTAAATCCAGCCAAGGCGCCTGTTAATTCAACCAAAGCGTCATTTAAGCCAAGGACTATTGAACTTACATACTTTAAGCGTTCTTCATTTATTAAATCTATCAATTCCGATTCGTGTTTTTCTTCATCTTTGATTATGCTATCAATTTGTGGAGAAATTTCTTCCAATTTGTCATAGGCGCCTTGCGCCAGATCTTCACCGTTTTCCATAAGTTTTAGACCGAAATTCAAGCCAAAAACCCGGGAAACAAAAACATAAATAGAAATCTTCAATCTATCAGGCAGGCAATCCTGGTTTGTTATAGTTTTAAAAAACTCATAGTGCCTAAGCTCCTCCCCCGATATCCTCTCCAATATTGCACTTTGAGCTTGATCTTTTACAACTGATGCAAGTTTTTTATAAATTATGTGCTCAGTAAATTCATTTCTCTGGGCTTTTAAAACTTTTTCTTTTAAATCTTGGGTTAGCATATGCTTTCCTTTATAGATCCTTACCGCGTATAATAAGCGCTAACTTTTTCTTACGCGGCCAACTTTTAATTTGCGTTTCGCGCTTTAGGGCTGAGGATCTATCCGGATGTTGCTCTGAAAATACAATTTTTTCCGCGCCGAATGATTTTGTAAAATGCCCGCCCCTGCCTGACGCATGTTCTTTGAATCTTCGCGGAAGGTTTTTAGTAATACCGGTATAAAAACTACCATTTTTACATTCTAGAATATAAACATGCCACATGCTTAGGTAAAAATATTTGACTGTCCTGCTTCGCCTTTCAAAAAAATAAAATACAGCTCAGGCTTCGCAGCGGCTTAGTTGCTTCAAAGCCCTACCAGCAGATAAAATTAGCGCTGGGCGAAGAATGGCTGCCCACTCAGAGCGGACATAGAAATCTATCTCTGATTTGAGAGCTTTTATTATATCACAGAGATGAAGATTTCTATCGTAATTTGTATGTTTTTGTCATCCTTTTTAAGGCGACAAGAAATATTAACCTTTTATTTATTAAGAAGTTATGAATGTCACCCTTTACCAAAAAAGCATCCTATCTTTTGAAAAATGTCGCTCTCAAAATTGGTAAATTTTTATAGATTGTTTCTTCCTTTCTATCCTAAATATAGAATTCATTTAAATGATGCGACAATGCACAAAGCTCTTTATACTTCTCAGCGCTAATATATTCCATCTCAAATATTTCAAAATCTTCCGCCAAATCCTTTTGTTTTGCTTCGGACAACAAGCTATTTACTAGAGGGAAAAAACTATTATTTTCTTTGTCAATATGCTGGCCAAGAAGCATAATGTATTTTTTTAGATTTTCTGAAATTTGCTCTGACATCTTGGAATCACCATTTTTTAATCTGGCGAAAGCCTCATCAATATCCTTAAAGTATCTATGCAAGCCTTTGTGCTCCATAATTACAAAGGCCGCGGGGCCTTTGTCCTGAGGAACCCCTGCTTCAAGCATAGCGGGTAGAAGAAAATTTTCTTCTTTGCCGTGATGACATTTTTCTACAAAAACTTCTAAAAATTCAATTATCTTGCTAAAATGTTCCTGATTTAACTCTCTCCTGTATTGAAGTTTATCACAAATCTTATTTAAAATATTAGCCATAAGCTTAATATTCTCGTGTTCTTCTTTTAATCGTTCTGTAGCTTTCATAATTTTAACCTCCTTAATATTTAAGGTCGAAAAAGAAAATTTTTAAATTGCCACATATCTTTTTCGTTGAGGCGTGCTTCGGGATTATCTTTAAAAAAGACCTGGTAGTTAGCTAATGGCGTCCAGCTAATTGGCTGTGATACAAATTTTCCTAAGTATGGTCTTGCCATAGAAAGAATATCTCTATAAGGAAGGTCCTCCGGGAAACACAAACCTTTATTTGGGTTATTAATCATCCATTTAATTGCAGAAACAACTCCAATAGCAACCTGAATGGTAGTAGCGTTCTGATGTGGAACAAGTTTACGCGCTTCTTCAATACTTAAAATGCTTCCTGTCCACCACGAATTATAAACGTGCCCCATAATAAGGGCACCTAAGGTATCGGTTCCGGTAGTAATTTCATCATTCATTATTCTTTTCTTCATTGGTAATTCATAGCCGCGGCAGCGTAAATCATGCAATGAAGACATGGTCTCGTTTGCCGGCAAATAAGCATAATGGACGGTTGGCCGATAGATTAATTTGTTGCGCCTGCGTAATGTCAACATTTTTGAAATGCCATACGCTTCGCCATGGGTTATAATCATTCCTACAAATTCTTGATTAGGAACCCAGGAACGCACTAATGTATTTATACCCATCTGCGGAATAATAATTTGGTTCTTCGGCCCGTAATCAGGTTTTATTGTGAATTTAGGGAGCTCTTTTTCATGAGCCCCCCA
>Ga0265297_10002004_pt1 | contig 43717 bp, 75 predicted proteins | sample Munlanlwell13791_FD_192502 | JGI IMG/M metagenome (GOLD analysis project Ga0265297, IMG submission 192502) | Leachate microbial communities from a municipal landfill in Southern Ontario, Canada - Leachate well 137-91 | ecosystem: Engineered > Solid waste > Landfill > Unclassified | place... | reverse complement strand
TGGACTATTTGAAGGAGCAGGATTACTTGGATCTGATTTATCAAACACTTCACTCCACCCCATTGAAGGAAAGTAAGCATTCGGAGCCAATGGATTATAATCAGGATTTACAACTTTTCTTGGATCGAACATTGAAGTCCAATCATCAAAATATGAATTTTTAAATTTATCCCATTCATTACTTGCTTTTTTATTTTGTTTTGAAATATCAGGCAATAAATCATATCCCTGATCTTCGGCCCATTTCCCGGCAATAGGTATTAAACTTCCAAATAATCCCATATTATTTAGTCCTTTTATTTATTTCGTGTTGTAAGACCGCTTTAATAGCCCAATCGACATTTTGAATAAAATCACGGTCTTCTAACGTAGATAAAGGAGAATTCTTCTTCCTTGTTTTTTCAAATTCCATTTTATTTGCAGCAAATATTTTTAAAGCTGTATTTTTATCTTTTTCTGTTAAATCAGGATGCATAAACAAAGCATCTGAATTATCAGTATTTTTTAAATTAAACATTCGATAAATCCTTAATGATCTTTGTTAAATCTATTAATATTTCTTTTAAAACAGGATCAGTAATATTGTTAACATTTTGCGCTACCCGTTTTATTTCTTTTTTAAAACAATCCACGTTGTTATCCGAATCATCATAAAATTTACCTTTATTAAATAATTCCTGCCCTCTCGCCAGAATCATTTCTTTTGCTTTTGTTTCATCATCCGGTAATCCACTTAAGATCGATTGTCTTTTATCGGTCCCATCTGATAAAACAAAAGTAACTATCTGCTTGCCATCAATATGTTTTTTTGAAGATAAAATTTTATAAAATGTAATCATGAAAAATTCCCCCTTGCCGTCCAGTTTAGAACAAAATAATCAGCACTCTGAAAAGTATCTCCCGTTTCGATTTCACTTCGTGCAGTGCATTGTGTAGTATTAATACTAATAGGAACAGACATTGCGGCCCCGTCTGCTATGTTGTTAGGCGAATCCGGCCCTGTAGGAATTGCGTTTTTACTTCCTGCTAATGCAATATCTACCTTCGGAGTTGTTGTAAAAGTCGCTCCAAATACTATGGTGGTATCAATAACCGCTGTGTTGTCGCCTTGAAAATAATCCCATCCTTCGATACAATCCCCCCTAAAATTTCTTGTGCAGTTTATTTTATTAGTTCCATCATCATACTTTATAGACCCTATTAATCTTCCATTTGTTCCAGGATTTGAACTTCCTCCAGGCGCCGTACCACTGTCAACTGCTTCACATGTAAAAGTTGTAGTTTCCGAATCGGCTAAAGCCCATATATCAATCCAATCATCATTATCTACAGCAGGGTAAGTTATATCTGTAATAGCTGCCGTGTTTCGTCTTAATTTTCCGTTTATAACAATTTCTCCAGGCTCACAGCCGACATGTGTGCTGTCATATCTGTAAATCCTGCATCCTTTTATATATTTTCCGAGTAAATTACTTAATAATTCATCTGCATCACTTGAAGATATTTTTGTCAAACGTATAGCGGCAGTAGAACTGATTTTAGCATTAGTTAAAGTATCATCAGCCACTTGTTCAGCTTCAACATTATTTACAGAAGCTTTAATTGCTGCCATATTTGAATTATATTGAGATGAACTTATTCGAGAATTTAATACAGCCTGATTTAAAGTTCCTATTAGTGCCATTATAAAATTCCTTATATATTAGTTTTATTTTTAATTTTAAAAATTTGGTTGGAAATACGCCAACCCGCTATGGTGATTTTTTTATTTAAAGTATCGCATACGAATTTAAGAACTAAGGATTTACCCAATAGACGTATACCAATAGAATAATTATGGAATGAATCTTCCTGCCAGAAATCAATATCCCAAGAAGCATTGTCCCAGGTAGGTAAAAGACTTGTAGTAATTGTTTTGAATCGTTCATAATCAGGATAATCCCCCACGCCATACATAATTTTTAAAGGAACTTCGGAATCATTCCCTTTGGCTAAAATGCTTAAAACATTGTATCGTTTATCAGTTCTAGGTTGGTTTTCATCATATGCTTTTGTAATGACAACTCCTGATATAACAGTTCCATTATCACTCAAAGCTTCTTCATCAAATTGATAAATCTGTCCTTTGTTTGAATCCCCATAATAAATAAGCTCATTACCGTAAGAATCTTCACCAACAGTATAATTACTTATATTCCTTCCTTTATGTAGTCCGAACCCCATAACATTTTCGTGGTAATCAAATATTAACTCCCTGTCCTGATATGTCCCTGCAGACCGTTTTACAGACCATCTGACGCAATGATGTTTTGTATCATTAACAGATCCAAAATATTCAGGTTCAGATAAATCAAGAGAAGCCCAAAAAGTAGAAATTTTTTCAGGAGAAAGTTTGATTAAAGAAGTGCCGCCAACACTTTTTTCAGTGGCTCCAATCTGACCGATTGCATAAATTCCGTCTTTGGCAGGAAAGAAAAGTGTAGATCCGTTTGAAACAATCCCATAATGGGAAATACACCCGATTGAATTTGAAAACTCTTTAAATACAAATTCAGAAGTAGCATACCCTGCAACAATCATTATAAATTTATCAAAGAAAATATATAAGTAATCCCCTACTTTTCCAAGCCCTGTAATTTCTCCTTGTGGAAAATCATAAATATTTGTTGCCGTCCAAGTGTCTTTATCTCCCATATCGCACCATTGAAGCCTGTTCTTATTCGTTGATATCCCGGCCACAAATACGAAATTATGCCATTCAATCATATATTTCCCTGTGGGCGCACCGGCAAGTGCAGCAGGATTTACTCCATAGGCTTTTTCAAGCATGGCATCAGTACCGTTACTTATCAAGAGCCTGTCTTCCATATAAGCAAATGACTGTTTTTTGTTTATTGTAACACCGGAAACCAAAGCCCTTGCTGTTGAACCTGAGATTAGATAAATTTTATTATTATATTGAAAAAGCTTTTCCGTGCCTGACTGAAATTTCTGAACAATGATTCCATTTATTGAATTACCGCTTGTCAATTCAGAACCTAATATTGCAGTTGTACCCTCTCTCATTTGAATCTGAACTTCGTCTATCGTAGCCGGAATATAATTGAAATTCGTCAATTCAACCAGATGGTCATTTTCTATTTTCTTTAACGAAGAAGAAAATTGATCATTAATTCCTCTATGTTTGAAATAACTCATTTCTTTTTCTTGTACAGCCATTAATTATATCTCCTGAAAGGTCTGGGAACTAAAGGAGTTATTGTATTGTAAAATTCTTTCCAGCAACGAACACGGGAAGCATCAGGAGACTTAGGAATTCTTTTACGCATCCATGATCTGAATCTTTTTATGCCGTTTTGATATTCAGCAAGCTTTAAATTGATCATCTGTGCATCAGTAGCTAAATATTGATACCCTTTGGCAATAGCCCCGGTTAAAATGATTCGTTCCCATTGGGTATAATGATCAGATAAAGTAGCTTCATCTAAATCGTTTATTAATTCACTGTCATACTTATAATAATTAATAGTGATTAAATAAGCTTTGTCTGGGGTAGGAAGAAAATAAATTCTATTGTCCCAAAGAGAAAAATACATAGGCTGATTTTGCGTGGAATCATTGATTCTTTTATTTTCAAATTCTTTTCGTGTAAGATAAACAAGAGGAGGTTGAACTTTATCATTAACGGTAAAAAAGATATCTGCAAAGTGGTTGATAAAATTATCTATATTTTGACTGATATTTAAATAAGACAATCCGGCAGTCGTATAAATACTTGTGAGGGTTGTTTCCAAATGCTGAGCAAAAGGAACTTCTGAATTGATTTCTGCAATTACATCATTAATTGCCTGTTTGATTTCTTCTCTGAATTCATCATCATTAGCACCAAAATGATTTAAGGCTTTATTTTGGATTTGCTGGTAGGTGGACATTATCGCTAACCTTTTTAGAATACATTTCTTTTAAAAGGTCAGCATATTTCTGCGTGACAATCTTCAAACTATAATAATCGTTCACCTTTTTAAAGGCATTTTGAGCAAATGTGCTTCTTAATTCTGTATTGTATATCAACTCTGAAATTTTGTCAAACCATTTCTTTTCAGAATTTAATACTAAAAACCCGTCTTTACCGTCTTCAATCGTTTTTGCATAAGGCTCAACATTAGATGCCACTGTTGGAATACCCAAAGCTGAATATTCCAGATAACGTAAATTAGACTTAGCACGGTTAAACTCATTATCCCACAAAGGAGCAATGGCAATATCAAAACCCATCGAAGCAAGTTTTGAAGGATATTCATCAATCTGCGTCCATACAAGCTCATTTTTAAACCTTTCATGATTTATAAATTTTTCAGGACCGTGAAGAAATTTAACATATAAATTCGGGTATGTGTTCAATAGTTGAACAAGTACATCTTTTACTATTTTCATGTCTTTTTCATGGCCGGAAGCCCCGGACCATCCAAGCGTTATTTTACCACTCTCCGGTGCTTTTACAGGGATTTTCCATTTTTCAAGGTCTATGGCATTAGGCATGACGTAAACGTCTTTCTTGTAATTCCTGAATAGCCTTGCAAGGTATTCTGTAGAAACAATCGCATAATCTGAAAGCCTTATCTGATCAAAGCTGTTTTTTTCAATTTGAGTGCCTACTCCGATATTCCGAGCGGAATAATGATCACTGTCAATATGAAAAGGGTCATCATCAGATTCCATCACAAGAATGAATTTATAAAGGTCTTTATACATTCTTAAAGCGGTTAAAAACTTTAATGAACGTATTGCCTGACATACCACAATATCCGCAATGCTGAATAAAGAATTAAGTTCCGCAGTATGGGCTTCAGGACACATTTCATAAGAACGTGCATTAACATCATTGTCAATTGGATCGAATTTCGGATAAATCGGGTAAATTCCTTGAACATTTGCCATTTCATTTGCAAACTGGACAATCCGGTAATAACTTGCGCCTGAACATGCCAGATGTAAAAACAACACTTTTATTTCTTTAATTTCTGATAGATTGATTTCTGTCATAATTTAATATCTTTCCTTTTTAAAATCCAGGTTTTAGGAATCCTTTGATAATTTCCAAATTGTTCAGAATAATTTTTATGCATTCCACATCTTCGAGCTACTAAATGAATTTCTTTTTTGTCTTCATAGACTATCCATCCGATTTGCTCTATATAACAACCTTCGTTTTTAATTTTATCTTCTATTTCTTTAGGGGATAACCAATTATCGTTTGCGTAAGCGTCCATCCATTGAAGATAGATAAGTTTCTGTTTTTCATAGGGTATTAATTTCATATCTTCTCCTTACAAACCCAATTCAGCCAGTTAGGCATATCTTTTTTAATGTTATTTAATTCACAAAATCTCTCTGAATAAGGTGTTGGATCTATGACGATATTTTTAAAATAATCTGCAAACATATCTATCAGATAATCGGCATCAAATACCCAGTTATGATAATCCGCTTTTTTGTTATATCCCAAAGCCCCGTCAGGATGGGGAACCGAACCAACAAATATACCAGAAGGCTTTAACACTCTTGCCACTTCGTTTAACGCTTCCAAAGGATCAAACAAATGCTCCATTACCTCAGCCATGACAACAACATCAAAAGTATTGTTGTTAAATTCCAGTTTTTCAGCCTGTCCCACACGGGCAAGCACCCCTTTGCATTTTGCCATTTCAACTAACTCTTCGACCACATCGACACCAAAAACGGTACACCCTCTTTTTTGTAACAAACGGCCAAGCCCTCCATCATTGCACCCAATGTCAAGAACTTTGTTTCCTTCTTTAATATTTGCAAGGAGTTTTTCAACTCGAAGAAAATCAGGAGCATTGTTTTGGAATTTACCTTTTGAATCTCCGTAAGATCTGTAATTTTGTTTATGGTCATTTACTGCCTGTTCCTGACTCTTGTATTTCTGTAGGTTTTTCATTTTCTTTTTTTTCATCCTTATGTTTAATTTTTTCTGCGGATTCTTTTTCCAAACCATAAGATTTGACTGCAAGCTTAAAAAAATCAGAAGTTAAATTTTCAGGTAAAAGATTAATAAGTTTTAACCGGTAATCTTCCTTATTCAAGATCGGAACCATATTTTGTAAAAAATGATTGTATTTTTGAAATGACGCATACCCTGAATTATTGTTGCCTATAAGTTCCATCATAACAGAGTAATCTAATTTCAATATTTTAAATATTACTCCCATTTCAAAAGTAACGGCCCGGCAAGTTAAATGATACAATCCCAAGAGACAATCGGCTAATTCAGTTTGATAGGTCCCATTGATTAAAGAAGTATTGAAACACGGCCTTAAATGTTCATGGGCCATCAACCCTAATTCAGGTAAATCGTAACCGATCATTTTATTAAAAAAAACAGACGTATGCAGTTGTTCATCATCGTAAATAATCGGACTATGAACGCAAGGCACTTTGTCATTAACCAGTTTTATTGTGGTTCCTACTTTTAAAGTGGAATGAATAATAATCAATTTAGGCTTATAAACTTCATTGTACCGCTTCACAATTCCAATAAAATCATCTGAATAAGGGATACATATATGCATGATTAAACCTTCGTTCCCTTCCGGTTTAACTGTAATCTCCTTCATTTCTCCTTTTTTATTTCTTTTTAAATTTCTATCATGTTCAAGAATATCGTACTGTTTGCATAAAGCAATAAAAAGAACCCTGCCGACCTGTCCGGCAGCTCCGATTATTATGGTTTTTGGTTTCATACCTCTTCCTGTTTAATTTTTATTCCGTATTCCTGATATTTTTTAAATTTCAATGTCTTTGCTTTTTTAACGTCCCGATAACTGCTATTGCTATGCAAATCAATTTTAATAGTGGTTATTTTAGGTATAATGCCTAATTTAAAACCTGCACGGACTGCATCAATAAGAAAGAATTCATAAAAATCTGTATCAAAAGAACCTTCGTGATATGAAATAGGTATAAAAGTTAGATTCTGAATATTAACATTATCTGATATTACTACTTTTTTCCTATACGCCACCGTAGGATGGCTTATCTGCGGTTTCCCGTTACCGTCAAATGGCATTGCCTCCTGAACATAATAAATTTTACCAAACATGTTTTGCACCTGAACATGCGTATGAACAATGTCTGTATCCGGGTGTTCGGTAAAAAACTTTTCAATCTGCAATCCTCTATTATCAAGATAAATATCCCCGGCATCACACACGGCAATTACGTCTCCGGTTGCTTCTTTATTGCCTATATTCCTGCAGTAAGCAGCTCCCATGCGTTTTTTATTAGTTATCCACTTAACAGAAAATTCTTTGATATCAGAATAATAAACCTTTAACGGTTCTATATAATCAGTTGAAGCATCATCAATAATAATAATTTCAAAATCCTTGTGCTTCTGAGCGAATAATGATTCCAATGTTTGAGTTAAGAAAGCAGCGGAATTATATACTGGCAAAACATAAGATATTTTCATTTAATCTGCTCTCTTTTTTCAGGATATGTAATAGCATTTATAGGACAATATTTTCCTTCAGGGGTTAATTCATCGATAAATTTTATACCGTATTTATCAATGATATGATTAATTGCAGGACACTCATTACTCAATCCCCTTAATTCAGTAATAAATTCACGCCAGGCAAGCGTCATTCTTGTTTGATGAAAGTATTGTAAATCTTTATCCTTGATTTTTTTTACCATCAAAACATCACCAATATAAGCATTTTTTGTTGATGCTTTTTTTTCTGGAAATGTATTTACACAATCATTGGCGGTAATTTTTTTAATTTGTTTTTTCATCATTTACATCCTTTCTTCATACCCTTTATTTTTTTGGTTGCTTTTTTAACTTCCTCACGTTCCATCTTTTTCATTACATACTGTTTCTTGTCATTTTTTTTCATTAATCACCTCATTCATTCTTTTAATATATTTCTGTGGATCAAGCAGTTTGATATAATGTTCTCTTGCTATATTCAGATCTTTTTTAAACAGATCATCATTGTTTTCAGTGATTTTTTTCTGTAACCGCCTTAAAACCTTAATTGTTTTTTCTTTATCTTCCACATATGTTTCTTCATTAGGATTTACATCCAAATGACGGTTAAAAGGCATGTCTTTCAAGTTAGATACAAACGGCCTGCCAGACATGACCCATTCTGCAATGGTTGCCGGAAAACCATCATGTGAAGTCAATCTGATAATCATTGAAGTGCTTGCAATAAACTCCGGCATGTCCTCTTCTTTGATTTTACCGCAATTCTCAATATTTTTAGGAATATCTGTACCGAACATTGTTTTACCGCCAAAAAATTTAAACTGGACATCCGGCATGGATCTTGCCACATCAATCATATACCCTTCATTATGCATTTTGTTGAATTCATCCCAATAAAACGCAACAGTAAATTTCTCAGGAAAAGGTCTGATTTGATAATGAGTAGGATCAACAGGGCAATACAACAATTCTGATTCAATTCCCAATTCTTTCAACTCTTCTACAAGCCATGGCGCATTAGCGAAAATCTTATCAACCGCTTTCGGAAGTTCTTTAATCAGATATTTATGGTCTCTTACTTTTAAATTCCATAACTGAGCGACATCCGTCCCGATAAAATGAATGATCTTTTTACAATCCTTCTGACAATTTGCAAAAATCGCATAAGCTCCGTACGGTTGAGATTCAATATAATACCCCATTGAAATGACTGCTTTATAATCATGCGGCTTGAACAAAAGCATCTGAGGATCTCGATAATCGGCATTCAGAATTTTTGCACGTCTTATCCCCTGAAACCTTGCGCCGAATGAAGAAATCGCTTTATCTCTTTTGATATTATATTTGTTCCTGACGGTATTAAAATTTTCAAGGTGGTTTTTATGCGCTTTTCCGGTAATTGATTCGTCATCCGGCTCTTCTGTCTGCACAACCCATTCAGGGATCATATGTCCTTTTATCCCTTTTTTAGCTACCTGCAACCAGAAATCCCAATCCTGCAAAGCGGACAGGTTTTCATCCCACTGCGGACAGAGTTCACGCTTTATAGGATTTTTAGTATCAATATAATTATTGCAGGTAAGCAGATATTCATCAAAAGGCTGTGCAGGAATTCCATCAGGCAATTGCTTATTTGCATCGGAAATCATAAAACGATAACTGCCGTAAATAAAACCACAATCAGGATGTTCTTCAAAAGCCTGAATCCATGTTCTCAAACCGCCTGCAAGCAAAATAGAATCACAGTCAAAGAAACAGATATAATCTCCCGTGGCCTTGCTTAACCCAAAATTTCTGGCTTTAGGTGCGCCTCCATGTTCGATAATAAAAAACTGGACTCTTTTGTCTTCTTTAAATTCTTCCTGCTGCCCTAAAGCACTCTGCATCTGCTCTTCTTTTTTATTGCCGTCATAAACAACAATAACGTCTTTATTCGGATAATCCTGATTGTCAAGAAGTGAATTTAAACACCGATTGAGATAAAGACCGGAAACCCCGTAAACGGGGACAACAAACGTTAAACGTTTATCTTCATTCATTTTTCTTAGGTCTGCCTGCCTTTTTAGGTTCAGCAACAATGGATACTTCGGATTCAGGTTTTTCTATTATTTTTTCAGTATCGACAACTGCTTCATCCGGCATATCAACATCGACATAAACTTGAATATTTCCGTTATGTTTTTGAACGGTTCCGAGAATTTTTTCCTTGAAATGGATCTCCATAATATCGTTGACATCTTTCTGCGGAATCTGCGGAACAGTGAATTTCGGGAAAGAATAAAACTGATTCTTTTTGTTTTCAGTTTTAACAGCCTCAGCACGGATAAGTAAAACTTTTTTTACTTCAAGATCATGTTCCATTGATCTTTTTTTCAATTCATCCCTGGAATACATTCCGTACTCATAAAACTTTTTCTTGTAGTATTTCCCTACAATTTTATTAAATCCTTCTTTAATTAATTTTACTTTCATCGTTTCTCCTCGTTTAAAGGTTAAAAGTAAGGGGTAAGGGGGATGATAAGAAAGGTTAAAAACCATCCCCCTTATGATGCACCCTACTATTTTTATGAAGCCGAACTTACAACCCTGTCAGTACTCAATAATACGCAAGCCGCCGATTTATTCAATACAGCCGCCGTCATTACCATTTTTCCGCCGAGAGTATGTAACAATTCATTCGGATCATTAGTGCTGTTCGGACCGGGACTCTTTATATAAATACTGAATCCCCTCTTGTCCTTATTCGCACCGGTCAGTTCACTGACTCCGTATGCTCCTTTACCTAACAGTATAGAAGCATTAAAAGCACCGGAAGCAGTCGTCAAAGGTGCAGCCGAATATACATATCTGAAAGCACAAGTTGACTGAACAACCCTTGCTCCAAATACCCTTCCAACTTCACCCTTCCACATGGTTTCTTTGGAATTCTGAGAGTTATTCCAGGTTTTCCATGCGGGATCTGCCATGAGTCTGTCTGCAACCATCGGATTGCAATACAGTACATAATCATCTCCCTCAAATCCCGGGACGTTACGATCTCTTAAGAAAGTAACTCCATATCTCACCTGAGAGATAGTCGCTGCAGAACCGGACATGGTACATATCGAAGCACCCGAAGAACTCAGCCTTGCCTTATTTATCAAGCAAGGAAACGGTGACCAGAAGTAATGTGTTCTCTGTGCCGAACTTCCGGTTATCACCCCGTTCATGTCATTGTTGGCCGCAAGGTAATTGATCTCAAGGTTATTAGCCGAAGATCTTGCTGCTGTCCCCACTTTACCAACAACAACCCCTCTTAAGTAGCATTCAACAGTCCTTGCCATCATGCTTCCCATTTCTTTGACAGCTCCTTCTACATCAGGATCAATGCTTGTCTGTTTAAGCAATGTTGTGAACTGTAAATAAGCATGTCTCTGTATAAGAGTAGCGGTGATGGTATACGCCGATATATAAATCTGCGTTGACGAATATTCATTTGAATTCTGCAATATAGGCGATATCGTCTTATATCCAGTGAATTCAATGATCTTACCTTTGCCTTTAGGCATCGGTTTCTTGATACCGAACTGATGCAGGTATGTTTTAGGTTCCAATGTTTCTATAAATACCTGATCGTAGTATCTTTTAAGCAGCGACGTTACCGCTGCATCGGTTGTTTTTTGATCAGCCATTTTGATTCTCCAATTCTCAAAACGCTAATCCATGTCAAAGAGCAAAAATAAATTACTTAGGTTTAGTAAGCAATTTATTGATTTCAGCTTTTATTTCAACAGAGGTCATTTTATCTATCGGTTTTGCTGACCCCGTGTCTTGTATTGTCTTTTTAGTACCTGAAGGTAAAGAACTGGCGGCTTTTTTAGCTTTCAGTTGTTCCTGTTTCTTGCGTTCTTGGGCGGTCAATTCCTTTTTAGCTTTGTATTCATGTTCGTGACTTTGAGCCAGTCTGAAAAACAATTCCAGCTTTGTAATGTACGGAACACGATCTGAAACTAAATCAGAATGCGAATCCATTAACTGTTTAACATAAGGCTCCAGTCTTCTGAATTCAGCATTTTCCCTTGCTGCGTTTAAAGCATTAATTTCATGAAGCTTTTTGATTTCATCTTTTTCAGGCTTCGATGCTTTATTAATACACTGCTGAATAAATCCATCAGGATCTTCTGAAAAAAGTTTAAGCTTTTCTTCTGTAGATAATACCTTTTCTTCAGGTTTTTTTTGCTCTGGTAGATTAGGTTTTGTCGTACTTTGCCTGAGAATGGAAAGAAGTTCGGTATTTGTCCTTTTTAAATACTCGATTTCATTTTCCTTATCAGGCTTTTCTTGATTTGGTGCTTCTGGTATTTCCTCAGAAGAAATTTCTGCCGGTTTTTCAGGCTCGCTTTCAGGTTCAGTTTCCGACACCGGTGTTGTTTCCGGTTCCGGTTCATTTGGTTTTTCAGGCTCTGGTTCAGGTTCGCTTTCAGGTTTTGAAAGTTGTTCCTGAATGGCCTTTTTTAAATCATTGGACGACTGCTGAGGATCTTCCTCAAGCGTTGCAAGTTCCCTTACATCATCATCCAACGGTTCGTCTTGTAATCCAAGTGGCATAGGTATTCTCCTATTTTGTATTAAAAACTTTATCTTTATAATCCTGCAGTTTTTTCTGCTCTTTTAAAGCCGCTTCAGGATCAGGTTCTTTGCTTGATTTCGATTGAATTAATTTCTTAATTTCATTTTGAGCGTCACTGCTGAAAAGCAGATCTTTTATTTCATTAATTTGTTGTAAGGCTCCGATTTTATGTTCAGCGGACAATTCCTCATTAAATAAAACCGCATTGGTACGGCAGGCCAGCTCCTGCACTAAAAACGTTCCAAAAATCTTGTCTTGTGCTAATTTTTGCAGGGAATCTAACAATTGCTTTAATAATGCAGGTTCGTTTTGCGTAATATTAAGATGGATTAATTTTCTCATGGTTTTAAAGCTCCCAATCTTCCTTCCGGCTGTGACATTTTTTCAGTCGGAGTTTTTAAATTGTCAGGTCCCTCTTCAGGAGAAGAAGGAGGTATGGGTATATTAGGTTTAGGAACATAATGTAATTTTTCAGGAAAAGGCTCTCCGAAGGCTTCAAGATATTTATCCCCCATCATTTGCATGGAATACAAAGGGAATTTTGTCTGAGGATCAGTTAAAGCTCCAAGAGTAGCGATTTGCGTCTGCCATTTAAGTTGTTCAAATTCTTTTGAAGAAGTAAGAGAATCAGCAAAAATCTTTACATCATAAAGCCCTTGAATATCGTCATTGTTTACATCATTGAAAGTAAATTTGATTTCCTCTTTGGTCATATCCGTGATTTTAGGAATTTCAACTTTGTCAAGAAACTGCTGTGATTCCCATAAAATCATTTCAATCATTTCTTTCAAAAAGTTTTCATGGCTGTTCTGCGCATAAAAATCAAGACGTCTGTTCGTTTCCCTTAAAATATTGGCAAGACCATGGGCTGTATCGTTTTTCACAATAGATCCGGCTCCCTGACCAAGCGTAAAATCTGATATACCTAAAGTTTTTTGAATAAAACCTTCAATAAAAGTAATCATGGTGATTTGTGAAGCTTTAATATCAGGAGTTTCGAGTATTTTAAATCCGTCCGAATTATCCGAAGTCCATACCTGACCCGGCCCGAAAATGTTTTCTTCCGGTGCCCACTGTCCTTCTGCCGGGGTAATGAGAGGAGGAGAATTATATAAATCACCATGATTTAAAATCTGATTAACCAGATGGTTTAAAAGATAATTTAAAGATTCTATGATCTGAGCAGGTCCAAGCCCGTAAAATTTATAAGGAAGTGTAATATACCGGTCTACAAGTATTGGCCTGTAAGTCCTGCCGTTTATCATAAAAGGAGTGCGTACCATGCGAAAAATAAACTTGCTGTTCGCAATAATCGTTATAGTTTCTTCTTCAAAATCCCTTCCTAAATCATGTCTGCCGTAACAAGTCCATATTTTGACCCCGTTTTCAACAGACATATCAGAAGAAGAATTGCCTTCTATGGCATCCCTTAATTCTTTCCCTGAATTGTCCTGAAATATATTTGCGCTTGTAATTGGCTGGTCAGGATCTTTCTTATCTTCATTGGCAAAGCTCTTTAAAAGTGCATCAAACTGATCTTTATCATAAAATTTTGTGCCGACTTTCCGTTTGATAGTATCAATAGTTTCAACAGTTTCGATAATAGTGAATTTATGCTTTTGTATGTCCTGCCCACCTGAAGAATCAACTTTGACAGAAAAAATGTCTTGAATTTCAAGATTAGGATTATCAATAAGTTTCACATCTTCTATAAGATCTTTTAAGATATAATTTGGATTGCTGTCTAAAATCGCCTGAACGTCTACATCTGAAAAGTCTTTAGGAGGCGGTTCTTTTTTAGGAGAATCTGCCGGCAAACCGGATTCCTCCGGTGCCTCTCTGATAAAATCATCTGTTTCTTTATCAAAAATATATTTTCCGGGAATCTGCTTTTTTCCGTATTCAAGTTCCCATGGCATAGTATAAATGGAAGTGCCGTAAATAAATTTCGTCCTGTTTCCGTCAACAAGCTTTGAATGTCCCTTCATCGGGGTTTCAAACATATATCTCAGATAAAGCTGTGTTACTTTGGCATTCGCTTCGTCATTCCGACCCCTCGGAAACAAAGTAATAAAATCCCGTCCACCCCGTATAGTCTCCATGGTACGGGCAAGAATTGTCTCAATATTGATTACCGTAACCGGCATGAAATAATCATTAGCGTCAGGCCATGGTTTTATGATTTCCCCGGAAATAGACAGAAAATTCCCCATATACCTGCAGAAATTGTTTTCATAATTATTTTTGAACCACTGATTAGATTTTTTATGAAAATTGACGTAACAATTAACTATTTTGTCATAACGCTCTTTAGGAATGACAATAGGTTTTTCGCCGTAAAGCGTTGAAAGCCGTTCATCCTGTATATTAATTTCTTTTTCCATTAAATGAAAATTTAACCTTTTCGTTTCATATTATGTTACTTATTTGTAACATTTGTCAATAAAAAAGTTACAAAAAAGTAACATTTTTAAAAATAAATGTGGCATTTTGGTAACATTTTGATAAAATGCCTGTTATGGAACAGGAACAACGGACTAAGGAATATGCCCTTATTTGTGCCCAGGAATGGGTAAAATGCGGAAAAAACGCAAATTATTTTATTCAAACCTACTGCAAAATGATAGACCAGGAGAAAGGGGAAATAAATTCATTTACCTTATGGGAATGTCAAGTTGACCAACTCGATAAATGGGACAAAAATCAATATAATATTATACTTAAATGCCGCCAGATAGGGATATCCTGGCTTTCTGCTGCTTATGCTTTATGGGGAATGATGTTTCATAATTATTATAAAGTCATGGTTATATCTGAAAAAGAAGATAAAGCCATTAAGTACTGCAATAAAATCAAGCACATGTATAATCATTTGCCTCACTGGATGAAATTGTTCTGTCCTCTGGAACAGGAATCTTTAAGATACATGAAATTCAAGAACAATTCAGACGTAACAGTGGAGTCCTCAAACCCCGATGCTGGCCGTTCTGAGACCCTTAACCTTTTCATTGCAGATGAAGCCGCTTCCATACCCGATGCCGCTACAATATGGTATTCCTCAGCCAAACCGACACTTGAAAAAGCCAAAGGAAAAGCAATAATAATTTCAACAGGAAAAGGATTTGATGCCTTCTTTCAACCATTATTTGAAATAGCATGGAAAAAAGAAAATTCATTTTGTGCAAATTTTATTTCATGGAGAGGCGATCCTTCACGGGATGATGCATGGTATGAACGAGAAGAACGAGAGGCAAAAGCCAATAACCGACTTCGGGAATTCCATCAGGAATACCCTAGGAACGTTATAGAAGCTTTTATAGTCTCAGGACAGACATTCTTTGACCCTGATCTTATAGAACGCCTTGCTAATAAAAAATACCCTGAACCTGAAGTGGGAAAGCTGATTAAAAGTAATGGAGAAGTGAAATTTATCCCTCATGCCAACGGAATTATTAAAATCTTTCAGCATCCTATAGAAGATGAGGAATATTGCGGCGGGGCCGACTCTGCCGAAGGAAAAGAAAGTAATGACTATTCAGTCCTTCCAATTTATAACAGGTTTACTAAGAAACAAGTGGCTGAACTTCGGGGAACTCTTAACACCTATGATTTTGCCGAACAGATGTATTTACTTGGAAGATACTATAACTGGGCTTTACTAAACCCCGAAATGAACTTTACCGGAGAATCCCTCCTCAATTACCTAGTAAAACTCTGGCATTACCCTAAAATATTCCATAAAAAGAAATATGACGTAAGATCCAATAAACCCGTTGATCAATTAGGCTGGAAACAATCCAATTCCTCAAAACGTCTTGCCCTGGATGCCATGGCCCTGCAATTAGAAACCAATGAAATGCACCCGCAATCTTACACCCTTTTCATGGAAATGCAGAAGTTTATCATGGAACAAACAGATGCAGGAAACTACAAATACCACGCTTCAGGACGTAACCATGATGATGAAGTCATAGCCCATTCCCTGACTGCCGTTATCTTCCAGGAAGCCCCTATAAGCCCTCCCAGAAGACATAAAGTAAACCCTGACCATAAAAACCGTCTTAACCGCTTTAAAACATCACCAAACTATGATCCGATTTTTTCTTAAACCTTATTATGAAATTAAACAGTTTAATAAAGAAGTTGAGATTATTGAAAAAGAAATAGCCATGGAAAATAAATTTAAAGCCTTACCATTACTCGAACAATCAAGAATCCTTATCAATGTCCTTATGTCTTATTCCGACCAGTTAGCCGTCATGCCTGATACGAAATTTATATCCTATAATGCCAAATGCAATACCATGAATTATATCGCCAATGAAATCATTAATATTATTCCGAAAGTGGAAAAATTAGGGGTGTGGAAGCCTTTAAGCCATTCCCACTCTTAGAACTAAGTATGGCACACAAAAATATTTCAAAAGAAGTATTATCTCAATACGTCTCAATACGTCTCAATACTGAAAAAGAAACTACCCACTCTTAAGATGCAGTATTATCAATGGTATTTAGTCGAATGGGTAATTTTTTTAGAAATGGGTAATTAAATTTATGAGAAATAACAAAAAGTACCCATTGATAGAATGAGTCTTTATAAGGGTCTTAAGTTAATGGGTAAAATTGAATAAAAATGGGTAAAAATAAATTACAGTCTTGTACTTACTATTTAGAAACTGGTAAATCTTGTGTTTTAAAAGTACTTTGATGTTCAATAGTAGGTTTATTACTTTCAAACTCTTTCTTTGCAATTTTAATAATAACACATTGTATGGCTAAGAAAACAGTGACTGCAAAACAGATTATAACGTATTCAACATATTTTTTAATTTGTTTTTGGGTCATAATGGGTAAAAATAAGCTGAGGATTTTATTTATAATCATATCGAAGATGCGACTTAGACGGGACAACTCCTCTTCCCGTGTACCTTACTTCACGATGAGAAGTATGCTCTGATTCTGAGCTACAAACCGCATACGATTATAAACTACCGCTTATTTATTTTACAGTACTCACTTTTTTATATATTTTTTCGTAACAACTCTTACATAAAACAATCTTCTCTGACTCTTCTGTTATTATCTCTATTTCAGATTCTTTTTCCTTACAAATAGGACATAGCTTTTTGTCCATACCCTTGTAGCCTATTTTTTTTGTAGTTTTTTAAAGCACTTATCGCATATTATATATTGATGAAAGTTTATTACAAATGCATATATTTTTTTAGAATTTTTTATTTGTTTTTTACATAACTCGCATATATCAGCATGCTCTTTAAACCATTTAATGGCAGAATTAAATTCTTCTTGTGTCAACTTTCTATTTTCTTTAAATTTATCCCCTTTACATTCTTCATAATATTCAGATCCACGATTACAAATGCAGCCCATTTCATATATATACTCTCTATTAAAATTTATGCATTTTTCACATTTCATTTTACCATTCTTCGTATGTAAATTTTTATATATTTTTTCATTTACCTTCTTAACCATCCTTTTTATCTATAAATTATAGATAAATTCATCAGGTTCTTTAAATAACCACCTTTTAAAGATTATATAATATATCCTGTTAATTAAGACCTTCGTGAAGTGATGTATGGTAGGAAGAGTACTTGAACCGTAAACTTTATTCTCAAAGTAGAACCTAGAGCGTTTTTCCTGCATTGTCTTACCTCCTTACATACTAAGCATGCTTATGCACCATGCATACAAACATATGATCATTGTATATATTACTGTATGCATCTATCATACATCATACTACCTATTTGTTTTTACACTCATGTCATGGTATATTAAAATAATATGACATAATAATGGTTAGCCGACGTTGTTTATTTATCCTCAATCACCTTCTGAGCCGCATCAGGATTGATTTCTATTACATTTGCAGGTTGCATATTAGATATCTGCTTTACACTATCGGCTATTAACTGTAAAAATTTACTCTCTGTTACGTTCTCAGACTGTGAAGAGATTTTCCATTTCATACTATCTAAATTCATTGCTGCTAGACCGGCAAACCTAGCATTATATTTACCGTTTAGACCATTCACTTGTAATATTTCAGCCTGTTTGCAGTGTGCATATGAACATGCGTCACCAAACTCTTCATGTCTTTCAATCCACTCATAAAAACACTGCTTGCTTATTCCTATCTTTGCACAAAATCCTTCTATGGTTGGAAAATTTACAGGTAATATCTCTGTTTTCTCGTATTCATTTCCTTTGTTTGATACTTGAGTCGTGGTAATAATTTGATTTGGTTCTACATTAAAATATTCTCGGAGTTGATCTGCATATTCGGATTTATATATTGTTGGTCTACCTCTATTCTGTCCGTTCTTATCCATAATTGATTATATTAGTTTTTGACTCAACACCACCGCGTTTAATCTCTAGGAATTTATTGATATTAAACCATATCATATTTTTATTAAATTGTCAATATCAGTATCATTGTCATCAGTATAAATGATAATATATAATTATGTCAATAATAAAATGTTACTAAAATGTAACATTGCATAAAATATGTTCCACGTGAAACAATTTGCATATATATTCAGCATGGTTTAAAATCATATAAAATATCCTATAAATAATTCAATCTTCGTAAATCCGAAGCATAAAATCTACTTCGTAATCACATAGTAACCGTCTGTAGATCTGCATAAAACCTATATCTACAAACAAAATGATTATTTTAAAAATAGTTGTTGACAAACCTAACATGATAGGATAAACTGAGGGCGTAATAATTGATGATAAGATAAAAAATTAAATGAAAGGATTAATATGAAAAATCAGTTAAAAACGAATATAGAAGCCCTGCAGAGGGTAAAAGAACAAAATCTATTCTACTGGTCCACTTTAAACTGTGTATTATATGTACTGGATGATTTTCGACACGAAATAGATGAGGAGTGGTATTTATAATTGATGATTAGTTTTAAACAATAAAAGAAAGGGAAAAAACATGAAAACAAAAACAAATAGAAATCCTAAAATAGTAACACATACTGAATATGGAATAACAATATATAACATTGAATACACTGATAACTCAGGTGATAGAGTGTTATCTACAAAACAAACAGAAAATTATGCTGATGCTAAAAAATTATTAGCTAAAAACAGATATTATGACAATGATTAATAATTAACAATTAAATAATGAGGAGAAAACGAATAATGAAATGTCCTAATTGTAAATATGAGATTCCTGTTGTTACTGTACAGGAGAATTGCAGTAAAGCAGGGAAAATCAAAACCGATAAAAAAAGCAAGACCTCGGCCGCAAACGGCTCAGCACCTTGCCACGAGGGGAAGAAGAGGGGCAGACCGAAAAATAAAAACCAATGAAAATGTTATAAACTAACCTCGGCCCTCTACGGAGGGCGGGGAGCCCTTCCCTGCCGGGTTACTGGCAGGGGCGTATTAGTAGTACGCTACAGGGCAAAACTATAATATCAAAATGAAAGGGTTACACAATGAAAAACATTATTGGTACGAACAATGCAATACCGGAAACTATGGAAACAAAATCATTATCAGATCAGGAATATATGGCAGCTCTTCTTCGAGTTGAAAAACTTGTAAGCAAACGTAGAAAAACGAATCAGGAATTTATAGAGATGGAAACTCTTTTTCAGCAGATACAGAAATATGAAAGGTCTGAAAATCCTTCCATTAAATAAATTTCTCTTTGATTTCTTTCATTAATTTTTTAGAGGGATAATATTCCCTCCATCGTTGCGTTTCTCTATGCCTGTATTTTATACATTTTTTATCCAAATCAATCTCATAATATTTGTATGCAGCGCGCATATTAAAAAATAACAATGGAGTGAATAAAACAATATCCATAATTATCCGTCTTGCACTAACATATGAAGGAACAACAGAATAAAACGGTTCATAACCGTCACCTTCAATTTTAATATAATTATTTTTAAACGTGGAAACTCCGATTAATCCTATAGCCGGTGTTTTTATTTTAGATTGAGCATTATTTCGATAGATCGTAATTTCGGAATTATGAGGAATGGATGTAAACCGGCAATTATGTGTACAACCTGAAAGAGAAAAAATTAATAAAACAATAATTATATTTTTCATAACTCTTTTTTATGCACAAAAAATTATGCAATTGAACAATAAATTTGTGCTTAATTAATTGTCCCTTTTTGCAACAACTCCCATCTTTTTTCTTTATAAAACTCTTCAAATACTTTTTCTTTGCCTTCTTTGCGGACAAACATTTGATAAATGAGTAAATCAATTTCTTTTTCGTTTTTTATTTCGTTGATTAATTGAACGTCCATGTTTTTTTTAGATGCATTTACTGGGCCTGTTTTTTCATTTTGAGCAGAAACGCCGTATTCAAGCCAAGGAAGGGGAGTTTTCGTGATTTCAGAAACTTCTTCTAAACGATTATGCGGAAATCCATCTTTTAAAAATCCATAGATACTTTGTCGGGAAATTCCGAATTTATCAGCAATAACTTGAATTTCTGCCGGAATATTATATGCCTTTGCGACTCGCTCTAATACAGGGAAAAATCGACTTTTCTTTAAATCTTCTTTCATAATAAAATTTTTTTAACTTTTTACTTGACATTTTAAGTAATTAGTTTAAATTCGCCTTTATACTTTAAAAAGGTGCGGACCATGTTTCAAAAAAAACCTTTATCGGGACTGATAAATCAAAAACGTTTCTGCAATACTATCATGATCCGCAATCAAAATCGTATTCAGAATCTAATTTTATCAGTCCCGTCCTTTTTCAAAAAGACAGTATTCAACTGTAAGAATTTTTTCAGATATTATTTTAGATGCAATAATATCACGTCCGCAATTTTCAATAATAGCTTACCATATGCACCAAATTTGTCAAATATTTTTTTCCTGCACATATATTTTTTACCAGAAAGGAGGATAATTGAAACCTGAATTTCCTAAAATTAGATTCTGATTTATTAGCCGGGGTGCAAATCCCCGGCCTCAATTAGAGGTAATAGAACCAATAAAAGCAAAGGGGGTAATTATGATCAGGACAAAGAAAGGAGTAAGAAGGGCAAAAATGGTAATCCGTAAAGAAAGTTTTAATATGCAGAAGTTATGTACTGACTACAGTAACAGCGTTAACCAATACTACAACACTAAAAGGAGAATAGCATTATGATAAACGGTGAAGAATTATTTAACTTTTCTGCAAATTTAATCAGAGCAAATGCTTGGTTAAACCGTGTCTATTCAGATCATAAATTGCATCTGATAGAGGAACAGAACCTTAAAGCCTCTCAGTCTCTACCTGATGAAGAAGTCCTCTGTACGCAACTAGACCCTCATAAAAACGGCCCTAATTGCGGTTTAGTATTATTATCAAAGAATTAAAACATGAAATGCTCATTTTGCGACAAAACAATAAATAAAGAATACAGAGTAAAAAAAAGGGCTTCTATCATTCAGAAGCTGTAAGAAATGCAAAAAAGAAAAGGAATAAAATAAATGATTTTAAAACCTGCACAAATACCAAGTTTCTTGAAAATAGGCTTTTTTGGAGGCACTGGAACCGGCAAAACATTTACCTCTACACTATTAATGGCACAATTTGCAAAGCAGTATGTAAATTCTCAGCAGATAGCAATGTTTGACACAGAACCGTCTGCCGGTTTCGTGGCTCCTATTGTAAAAGAAATAACAGGAAAAGAATTGTTAGTTTGTTCCAGTAGATCTTTTGCAGATCTAATGGAATTTACACATGAATGCATAAAACAAAAATTTATTGCAAATGTAGATTCATTAACTCATCCCTGGCGCACGCTCTGTGATGATTATTTGCAAGCAAAAAAATTGAGGGTTCAAAATGCCGGTGGTAATCCAAATACAGTTAGGCTTACCCTTTCCGATTGGGGACCTATAAAAGAAATGTGGAATCAGTTCACTGAATTATTTGCTTATTCACCTATTCATTTCTGTATTAATGGAAGAGAAGGGGATGTATGGGAAAGTGTGACTGATGAAGAAGGCAATACAAAACAGGAAAAGACAGGCGTAAAGATGAAAACCGAATCTGAATGCGGTTATGAACCTTCAATTTTAATTCAGATGAAAACGGCTGATACATCAAATAAAATAATCAAACAAGGACACTTTGCTTTTTGCGTTAAAGACCGTTTTAATAAATTAACCGGAAAAATTTCAAACGACAAACCAGATATTGATTTTTTCAGACCTCATATTGAAATGTTGGATTTAAAAGGATCTACAATTGAAAGAACAGAAGGCAAAAAAATATTTTCAGTAGGCGAAGGAATGTCTTTTGAAACAATAAAAGCACGTCGGCAAGCAATATTAGAAAATATTAAAGATGATATCATGCTTGCATATCCTGGGCAAACAGCAGATGAAAAGAAATCTAGAATTGCTTTATTAAGAAATGCCTTTGGTACTTCATCTTCTACAGATCTCGAAGAAAATTTTAAAAAATACACAATTGAAATCTTAGAAGAAGGCCGAGAAAAAATAAAAATTCTATTATCAGAAAGGGAACCTCAAAATGCGTAAACTTGGAGACATAAAAGAAACAGATATGCCGGAAGTTGGAAGACATAATTGTGAAATTATTTCGACAAAATTCATTGAATCAAAAGAGAAAAAAACACCTGGCATTGAAATCACAATGACAAACGGAATAACAAAATTTACAGACACAATCTATGTCACAGCAAAAACAATAAACAGATTATCCCTTTTTGCAAAACGTGTTTGTGAAATGGATGAAAACACAACAATTCCTGATGATGATTTACAGGCAGCTAATTTTATCGGGAATTTTATTATGCATAATGGAGCTGGTAAAAAATGCATTGTAACAATAGCCGAATATGAAGAAAAATTCATTCCCACATATGGCCCAGATATGGGCAGAACTAAAACAATAAAAAAGCGTAAAGTAGCTTTTAACGGCTATGAAACAATAGCAGATCAACCAACAGAATCACAAATTCAAGAAGCAATCATTTCAAATGACGATTTTTTTCAAATAAAGAAAAAATGACAAATCATAAATTTCAACAATGGGAAGAAAGAACGCACGATCAATATTATGATGATCAAGAACCATATGAACCAGATACCGATGATCTTGATTCAATGCTTGAAGATAAAGAAGAACGTGAAATGAAAGTAAAAGCAAAATTAATGGAAAATGTATAAAGAATAATAGGAAATAAATGACAAGAAGAAGGGCAAAAATTGACGTGAATCAACCTGAGATAGTGAAAAATCTTCGTAAATTAGGATATAGCGTTGCAGTTACATCTTCATTAGGAAAAGGGTTTCCTGATATCCTTGTCGGCCATAATCATAAAAACTTCATGTTTGAAATAAAAGATCCTAATAAACCACCGTCTCAAGTAAAATTAACAGATGATGAATTAACATTTCATAGAAAATGGAGAGGCCAAATAAATACAGTATTTGACGCAGAAGAAATTATAAATTTAATAAAACAAGGAGTGTAAAAATGGCAATACCTATAACGATTAATTTAGAATTAAAGAATTGTATAGAGTGTGGAGTTCCATATGGGGTTATATCAACAAAATATTCTTTAGCATCATGTCCAATTTGTTCAGGGAAAAAACTTATTAATAAAAACAATGAAATGGATTCTTTAGATCGTCGAATTTACGCTTTAAAAGGAGTAATCACAAAATTGAAAGGCAAAAAATGATTCTCACAAAAAAACAAAATTGTAAATCAAAAATAAGAACAATAAACCCGAATACGGATAAATTTATCCGGGTTAATTATGTCACATGGTGTAAAAGTTTTGCGGATAAAATCAATGACGGTGAAGTCGAAGGATTTAAAACGGCAGAAGTCATGATGGAGACAAGCAAAAAAAATCCTGAAATAATTTTATGTTGGGTGGAGGGCTATTAGCATGACATTAAAAGAAAAAAACGGGAATCCTGCCTATAGACGTAAAATAGAACATTTGTTTCATAATGAATTTCCGGCATTTATCACTCTAAGCTTAACGATCGTATTTTTAATATCACTTTTAAAATAATTTACGGAGGATTTATGGAACAAATATTTTTATTAGAAGAATTAAAAAACATTCAATTTGAAACTGATAAATTAGATGAATGGAAAAACTTAATTAATGGAATGGAATTAAATGGACAAAAAAAATTATTATCCGAAAAAGATAATATACCTCCAATTCCATTTTTATATTTAAACGAAGGAATGTATAGAATTCTTACAACATTATTGCCCACAAAAACAAAATATAATGAATATTCAAATTCTCCAATTCCTTTAAAAGTTTTATCAATATTAAAAATGGCAGTTGATGCAAATTACTTCACTAAAATTTTAGTTTTTCATTCAGATGAAAAATCAGATCCGGCATTAGTAGGGGTTACTCAAGAAAAAATAAATTATAGTTGGGGAAGTAATATTGAAGAAAAATTTTATTTAATAGCAAAATGGGGAGATGCTTTAAAATCTTGGGAAGTTATGGAACATGAAGCAATTGAAATTTTAAAAAAGAAATGTATATCTGAATATAATAACATACAAAATAAGATAAATTCTTCAATAAATTCAATTGATAATTCAATTTTGAACTTTTTAAAAGGAAAGGGATCAATTGAAACTTATTTTTCATTTAATTTATAAATTTTTAATATCACTTTTGAAAGGGAATTAATGTCGAAAGATCCGGCTTTTTTGTTTTATCCAAACGATTATTTAGGAGGAACAATGGGTTTTTCATTTGAACAGCAAGGAGCATATCTGACGTTATTAATTTATCAATTTAACAATGAATATTTTTCAGAAGAAAAAGCTATTGAAATAATCAGTGATAATCTATGGAAAAAAATACGTTCAAAATTCATAAGTGAAGACGGTAAATTTTACAATAAAAGATTAAAAAATGAGATTGAAAAACGTAAAAATTATTCTGAATCAAGAAGAAAAAACGTTGAAAGTCGTTATAAATCAAAAAGAAAGAGTAATCTACATATGAAGAACATATGTTCTACATATGGAAAAGTAGAACATATGGAAAATGAAAATGAAAATGAAATTGTAAATATAAATAATATTGAAATTCCATCTGAATTTATTGAATTTTATAATTTATATCCAGGGACGAAATCAAAGAAAAAAGACTGGGAAAATTTCAAGAAAAAATTCAAAACTGAAATAAAATCAATCATTCCATTATTAAAACCAAATCTTGAAAAAGAAATAACTTACAAAGCAAAGCTAAAAGAATTAGGACAATTTTGTCCTGAATGGAAAATTTTAACAACTTGGATTAATAATCGTTGTTGGGAACAAGAATTTCCTGATGTTAATCAAGAAAAAAAATTTGTGGAGTTAAAACCTTATGATTTCTGATTTAAATCATATTCAAAGCAATTTAGAGGCACTTTCAAATATTTTAAGTATTGAACTTCCAAAAGGGGTTCATTATTTAAAAATTGAAATTTCAAAACAATTTTCACTGAATCAGTTTAATTACGCCTGTAAGGTTATTAAGAATTGGAGTAAACGTCATTTTCCAATGCTAGGAGATTTTAAAGAAGCATTAAAAGAACGGATTGAAGTAACAGATCATAAACAAAAATACGAAAAATGGCAGATTGAATACGCTGAAAAATTGAATATTTCAATTGAACGGTTTGTAAATTTAAAAGCATCAGATTTAACCAAAGAGCAACGTAAATTAATCGGAGTTTTGGAACCGGAAGAAAGAACGAAATTATTTGATGATATTTATAAACAAATTCAAGGAATTAAAACAAAATTTATATGACATCCGAAGCGAAAAACATTGTAGACAGTCCATGGATTGATATTGAAGCGGTAAAAAAACGATATGGCATTAAAAGCCCTCAGACTATTATGAAATATCGTAAAATGGGCCTTTTTGTATGGCGATGGATAGGAGGAGTGAAAATTCATAAAGACCGTACAGATGAAATGTTTCTGTTGCACCCTAAATTAAAAAAAGTTTACAACCGAAAGGAAAAAAAATAATGTCTCCTATTATGCCACGGCCAAGGATAGTTATTGGGGAACCATACAGAAGACCGGACAGAGGAAACAGGTTTTATTTCAACCTGTTCGGCAATCCTACTGCTTTGATTCCAGAAGGTCAAAATGTGGCGACAGATTTACCGGAAGAAGCACAAGATATTTGGTTTAATCGTTACTGGATACCTTACAAAAACGGCAAGATCAGAGATCCTCAGAAACCAGCTAAGATGCTATCAGACTCAGTTTCAGACTTCCTGAAACAAAAACAAGCCCTCAAGAAGCCTAGGACATTCAAAGGATACAAACAGCGTTTAAATCAATTTTTAAGATTTTTTAGCGATAAAAAAATAACCGATAAAGAAAAAATAAAAAAGAATCATATTAAATGGGAATGTTATAAGCCTTGGAATGAATTGACTAAGGATGATCTTATCAATTATAAAATTCATTTAAAACAGCGCAATCAAAAAGACAAGTCAATTAACGCACAAATCAGGCATATAAACGCTTTTTTAAATTCATTGGATTGGAAAGAAAATAAAGTGCCGCATAAAAACAATCCTGAGTGGAAAACATCAAAATATATTCAACGTAAAATAGAAATGCCGACCAAAGAAGAAAAAGAAATTTGGTTATCATGGGGACCTCATATCCCTGAATTTAAGGATATCATGCCGCTTGAATTATTTTGTGGGATTTCAGCAAATGACTTTATGTTTCCGATATTGTTTGAAGAAAACCGTATTATTTTAAGTCGCATGAAAACAAACACCGATATGTATATCCCATTTTTTCCGGATTTAAAGAAACATGTACCGCATTTAGTTGGCCGAGGCTGGGTTCTACTCTGGAAATATGGGATTGATAATTTCGTCCATAAACATCAAAAAATACGTGAAGGAATAGGACTTGATCGGATGACCCCACACTATTTTAAACATGTGTTTGTATCAGTTCTGTATGAAACCCCTAGGATCACTTTAAAACATATTTCAGAATTTACAGGGACAACGATAGAATGCTTGGAAAAAGTTTATATTCATACAACAGAAAAAACAAAAATTGATTTAATGAATGCAGTTTCAGAAAGGCTGGGAGCATGAACAGAGAAATAAAATTTAGAGCGTGGAGTAAATCAGAAGAGATTATGATTAAATGGGAATCGTTAATAAAAACAATAAGACGTACTGTTGATTATGATATATTTCATGATGAAGAACTTGAGTTATTACAATACACCGGACTCAAAGACAAGAACTGGAAAGGGATTTACGAGGGGGATATTGGAAATCAAACTAGAGGAAAATGGAAAGGTATAGGAAAAATTATTTTTTCAGAAGGTTGTTTCTGGTTTCAAAGAAAAATTGGAAGTAATGAGGAATTATATATAGCAATTACTAATGATGAAATTGAAATCATCGGAAACATTTATGAAAATCCGGAGTTGTTGAAATGAATATATTTTTTATTTTAATATCTCCTACCGTAAACCTACCAGTAAAACACACCACCCTGGAACCTTTGATTTACAATGCCCCCAGCAAGAGTCGAACTTGCGGCCTTAGGATTAGGAATCCTAAGACAAGAATTTTCTCTTTCTTTTCAAAACTGATTGAAATCACCGTATTTAAGTCATTTATATCAAACATAACCTATTTTATAAATCTGTCAAAAAAGCTCAAAAATAGTACAAAAAAGCTCATTTTACCTACCGTAAGTCTTACCACTTTAAAAATATAACAAAGGAGTTTTCATGGCTACAAAGTCTGAATTGTTAAAAAGAATTAGATTAAATTGCATTGAATGCATGGGCGGTCAATCTTCATACATTGAAGGCTGCACAAGCTTAAAATGTCAATTTTTTAAATTCAGATTTGGTAAAGATCCTGATCCTGTATCTGAAAAGATGAAAGAAGCAGGACTAAGATTAGCTAGAATGCGTAAAAACAATCCTATAGCTATGAAATTAACTCAAAATTCAAACGATAATACATCTCTAAGCCCTCAGGGGGTGTCGGCGTGAAAAAAGTAGAAACAATATCTATCCCCTGTGAATTATATTTTTATTCAATTCCTGAGATTGTTAAAGAAATACGGGAGGAATACGCTGAAAATTGTATTAATAATTTAAAGCGAAAAAAAGAATGTATTACTGGTTGTATAGGAATTCCTAAAACAGATTTTGACTTTAGAAAGTTTCATCCCGGCGAAGAATTAGAGGCAAGGTATGATTATTTAATGAGAGATAATTTAAAATTTAAAGACACATATAATTATTTTTCTAAAAAACGCAATCCCAAAAAGCCGGAGGTGTCTGCGTGAAATCGGAAGTAAAATTTAACCTTTAAGAAAGGAATGACATGAAAAAGAAAATATTAGTTGATGTTAAAGTTACATGTGAATTACCAAGTGACGTTGGAAGATATTGTAAAACGCTTGAAAGAAAAGCAGATGCAATGGAAGAATGGATAACAGATTTTACTTTATTTATGAGAGATCATAGATCTCAGGATTCAGTTTCTTTAGATATTGAAAGAATTTATGAAGAACGCTGTGAATTTTGTGAATATGAGCAAGAAGAAGATGAAAATGGAATTCCTGTATGTTGTAAAAAAGCACAAGAAGAATTTTTATCTAAAAAAGAAAACGAACATTTAAGAGTTACTTTATAAAGAAAGGAATGATGACATGGCTTTTGGAATAGGAATTTTTAAAACAAAAACTGAAACAAATGTTGGAACTCTCTGGAGGTCTGCTTTTAATTTTGGTGCAAGTTTTATTTTTACTATCGGGCAAAGATATAAAAAACAATCAAGTGATACTGTTGCTTCTTGGAAACAAATTCCATTGTTTAATTATATAGATTTTCAAGATTTTAAAGATCATATCCCATATGATTATCAGATAATCTGCATAGAAAATGACGCTCAATCAATTTCAATAAAAAACTTCGTTCATCCTAAAAACTGTATTTATCTCCTAGGTGCAGAAGATAACGGGTTGTCAAAAGAAATCTTAGAAAAATATAAAACTCATTTAATAATCCCAAGCAAATACTGTTTGAACGTTGCTGTAAGCGGATCAATTGTTATGTATGACAGAATTATAAAAGATAGAAAGGAATGATGACATGAAACTTATTAACGAGCTGAAAGGAAGGTGATTATGCTTACAGTGCGATTTCCAAATGGTCAGGCAGTGCAGTATAACACGGCAAATTATGGAACTAGAATGGAAAATTATACAGATTTATATGCAGACTCTACGAAAACAAAATGGATAGCTCAGGTTTCAAATACTTGCATTATAGAATCCGTTCCCGCCTGCCGTGTATACAATGCGATTGAAACAAGCGAGATCTTAAATCTTCAATCAGAATTAAGAGCAATGAAATATCAAATAAAAGAGCTTAAAAATATTCTAAAGCCAAAAACCAAGAAGCTGAAAGGAAGGTGATGGGATTATGGGTTTTAAATGTCCTATTTGTCTTAAGGATTTTTTTAAAGATAAAGAAAAATTCAATGAACATATCAAAAAAGAACATAAAGGAATTGCAAATAATTTTAAAATAGCGTTACAAAAAACTACAGAAAAGGAGCCTGAAAAATGAAAATTTTTAAAATAGATAAAATGCCTGTGGAAAATTCTTATGAAGAAATTTCAGAATTTTCACAATATGACTTGGAGGATGTTTACAAAACAAACGCCGAAGCCGGGTTTTATTGGTATGCGTCCGGCAGTTACGAGGGATCGGGACAGTTATTAATCCTCAAAGATGGTAAATGGTACCTGCATTCTTGCTCACATTGCTCTTGTTACGGTCCTGTTGAGCATCTGGAACTAACAAAACCAATGTCATCATTAGATGAAATCAAATCAAAGTGCAGTGAAGATTTATGGAAAGAAATTGAATGTCTTGTAAACCTTGCAAAAGAGAAAGGATATAAATAACATGACCCGAACCGAAAACATAATAACGATTTTTTTGCTGACGATATCGCTTGTAAGCTGTGTTGACAGTCACTGCATCAAGCATGCGGACGGCAAGCCAAGTAAGGACTTTAAGTGCGGGGAGTTTAATATTAATAATTAAATAAAGGAGATTGTATATGATAACTGTTGAACAAATTAATGAAATGTTAGAAGCGGCAAAGCCTTCAATTGTTGAAAGCTTTAAAAAAGAAATTAAAGATTCTATTTCATGGGATGTAAAAAATACGGCTTCAAAAATTGTTGTTGAAGAAACAACAAAATGGGTGAAAGAAAATATTGTTCCAGAATTAATAAAACAACTTGTTGAATCTAAAGACGGCCTAATTTCAATAGGTATAAAATCCAGCGATGAAATTGTTAAAATTTTATGTGAATCTTTAACAACAGCATTAAGTGAAAAATTAAAAGATAGCTGGAGAAGAAAAGAAGTTTTAGGGAAGATTTTTGAATAGTTAATAATTAAATAATAAGGAGGGAAAGTAGGATGGGTGATTTTAAAATAAAAACATGGCCTGATTTTTTTGCAATGATTTTTTTATTCGTAATATTTCTTTTAATTTTTGGAGTTCTCGGAATTTTTCTATGGCCGTATTCAATAAACGCTTGGCTCACCTATTTTGATAAACAAGCCAGTGTTACCGGATTACAAGGGTTTCTTTTGGGCCTTATACCCGGACTTGGACAGATAATGATTATCGTGGCCTTAGTTACATGGGTTTTAATGCTGTTTTTAAGATAAATACTAACCCCGTCCTTGGCGGAATTGGTAGACGCTTATAGGACGGGATTTTAAGGAGGGTGTATGATAACAAAAGAACAATTAGCAGGTATTTTAAATGGTCGTGAATATAATAATGAAATTTTTGAAACTGAAGAACAAGTGGCAAAAGAAAACAATCTTGTTGTCGTCTTTGGTGCGTCAGATGATCTAATCGAATTTAGAGGAGTGATTTATAATGAGATTTCAGCGTGGAGGGGAATAACTATTCCTCTTGATAAAAAAGGATTGGTTTTAAATGAATGTGATTTTTCAGAATGTCCGTATTTCAAAAGAAAATTAGAAGAGGTAAAAAATACAATAGAAGCAGTATGGGATTCAGCAGGTTATTCTTGGGTAATAAAAACAGAAATACCACATAGCACTTTTGAAATTATGGAAGATGGTGAAAAGTTCTGTCGTGGCATAGTGTTTTCAATGGATGATTTAAAATAAGGCAGGTGACCAATGAACGCACAGTTTACAGGGAAGAGGATTGATAATGGAAAAGAAATTTCAGGTTATTATACTTATAATCCCAATACTATGAAAACGTATATATTTCAATCTGTTGGAAAAATGTTTCTTTCTATTGAAGTAGACCCCACCTCCGTCCGCTGCGTGCAGGTGGATTTCATTACAAATCAATGGACGGATCGCATTAGAAATATTGATCGTTATTTTAAAAATGCATTGGCTCCTCATGCATTAGCAATTATTAGTGGAGAAATTGAAAAATGTATCACCGAACTAAGGGAGGTGTTTGGGAAATGAAAATAACAAAAACAAATAGAGGATTTAATATTATCACGTTTAAAGATAGATACGATGCTGATTGTTCACTACAAAAATCATCGATCGCTACTGAAGATTGTATCTGGCTTGGTATTGATGATGCTAAACCGCAAATTTTAGCTTCAAAAACAAAAGAAGGCGGTACTGGTTGGGTTTCGTATCATATACCTTCAGATGTCTTGTTGACAACAAGAATGCACTTGACTCAAAAACAGGTTAAAAAATTATTACCACATTTAATAAAATTTGTGGAGACTGGAAATATCCAATGACCCCCGAACAATTTGCAAAGCTGAAGGTCGCTCCTGGCTCCAAGTTTTTCAAGGTGGAGAAGGGAGAGATTTATTTTTTAATTGAAAAAGGTGCGTGGATACGGATTGCTAGAATAGAAGGAGGGTATTATCAACAACTCATCTCCGCCGTTGGCCAGAAGGAGTGGTATGAAAGATTAAATACAATGGATATTTTTGATAAAAATTATTCCAATGATTATATCGAAGCCACAGAGCAAATTTCACTATGGAAAGGACTGGAGGAATGAGAACGATAAATGTCAAAGAGCAAGTGCCGGATGATTGCAAGGAATGTAAGTTCTCTTACCGTTTAGCTGAAAACAAAAAGACAGTAGAAGCAATAAGTTGTCATATATTTAAAACGTGGCTAAATAATAATTCTCCCTGTCGTCAATGCCTTGACGCAACGGTGAAGGAAGAAGTTTGTAAAAAGTGTGGTTGTATTATTAGAAAAAATCTTGATGATGAGTCTTGCTGGTGTGAAATTGATATTAAAAGCAAAGGAGGTGTCCAATGACTGACAAAGAAAAGGTGATTATTGGAAAAATTTCTGACAGAAATTATGAACGTGATGAAAATAATAATAAAGTTTATTTTAAAATTACTTTATTAATTTCTGAGTTAGACTATCAGAAATGCCATACATTTCAATCAGTCGAACTTCGCTTCGTGGAGGGGGAATGAAATACTTTTCTTTCGCTTTAATTTATATAGGATTTTTTCTCTTAATCGGGTTGGCTGTTTATTATACAAAGTCCGGTCTATGCTTATGGGCTTTGATATTCACACCAACTATAAAAATTAAATAAGGAGCAGAAGGATGATAACGTTAATAATATGGACTGCGTGTATTATAAGTCTTCAAGAACTTATTGAAAAAGAAGAAAGCATATGGTTAAAAATATATATGTATGTAATGGCTCCGGTTCTTATATTGGCTTCATTGATTAACACGTGTGGAGAAATTTATGAATATTTTAAAAACAAAAATAAGGAGCAGAAGGATGAGTAGATCAATTCAAGAAGAAATTATTTGTGTATTATGGTTTATATGTGGATTTTTAAGTTTGGGATGTATTCCGCTTTGGACAACAAAACTTATTTTTATAAAAGCGTTTTTAGATCTAATTTGTGTAATTTATTTTGCTCTGGAAAAATTAAATAAGGAAGCGAAAGATGGAAACTAAAAAAATTACAATATCAGAAGCAGTGGAAAGGTTGCGTGAAGCCTTGAAAGAAGATCCTGATTATTTTTATTCATGGCAAGCGAACATTGCAGTGCAATTTCAGGATGAAATGAGAAGGGCAGAAGTATTAAATAAAATTCAACCAATAAGTCAATCAATGCTACACGCTGTTTCAAATATGGCAGCAGAAAATTTTTTAAATTTATTAATAAAGGATTAATAATGGAAAATAAAATCATAACCAGTATCGAAGGACCTGCAAGCTATTACACCACAAAAGATCCGGGGTCGTTTAATACAGTGGCGATGAGGACGGTGAGGACGTGTAACGTTGCCACGGTGACGGCAAGCTTGAAAACCAAGTCCCCTACGATGACGATTTCCCCGGCCTCGCTCTGCCTGACAGTGTTTACGAGGCATTCGGAAGACCGAAGTGGTTACAGAAGTTTTTAATAACTTATATGATAACAACCCCTCCAGGAACATTGCATAAGGTTGAATATAAATTTGCTTACGCATGGTATAACGATGTTCAAAAAGATAATAACTGTAGGTGTGGGCATGAATCAGGAAGACATAGTCAATATTTTAATCAACAAACTGGAAAACTTGAAATAATGAATTGTGATTTTTGTCATTGTAATCAATTCGAGCAAAGAATTGCAGACCTTCCCCTAGGCACTGTTAAAGCTCTTGGATTGAATAAAGATGATGGCCTTTGGAAGCTGAAGCTGGAGCTTATAAATTAGCATCTCTACCATGTTGTAGAGGTTGTAACGGGGTTGCTTAATGGCATCCCCTGTTTTTAACAATTAAATTAGAGGTGGTGAGATGATTCAAATAGTAAAATCAAAATATGTTTGCAATTGGAATGCTACTCTTTTTGAAATGTGCATAAGCATTAAAGGTGCTGATTTAGGAATTAGAATACATAACTGGGGTGTAAGATTCATGCTTATAAGTCACCACGTTTGTATTTATTTAAGATAATAACAATTAAACCGGAGTGTTTGAAGTGAACCAATCAGACCTAAAACTGCTTGCTGAGTTTGCAGAGAAGAAATTAATTTCAGTAAAAATTCCACAAGGTAAATCAGTATATGATTTATTAGGGAATAAGATAGAAAGTTGGAACCCTTCAAAAAACATTGCCGATGCTGAGGATTTGCTGAAAGCGTTGGAGAAAAAAGGATATTATTATAAATTACATTATTTACCTGATAAAAAAGAGTTTTATTTTGAAATTTATAAATTTGATAACTTTATATTCATTAATTATTTGTTGTATAAAAACAAACTCGTTGCCATCTGCCAAACTGTGTTGGAGGTGATTAAGAATGAAAAATAAAAAATATATAATTTATTATCCAGAAATTAATGGTGATTCTTATATGAGAACCTCAAGTGATAACTGGTATATAAGACTTGGAGAGTCTTGGGAACCTATTTATTGGGAAGATGAAATAAAAAAATTAGAAAATGAATTTCAAAAACAACAGGAAAGTAAACCATAAAACCCCCTTATTTTACTTTAAGCAAGGAAAGGAAAATATGACTAGATTAATATGCGCTTGGATATTTTTATTTCCAGTATTTATTTATTGTTCATGTATATTATTTATTGAATGGTTAATAAATGAATCTGAATATGAAACTGATAAATCAAAATATATTTTAATATGGTTTAGAAAATAAAGGTTAAACTCCCACTTCCTCACACTTCCTAAGAATGTCCTTTGCCAATTCAATAAACGTTTCCCTGAATTTACAACTGTCTTTGATGTAATCTCCGTGATGAATAACGATTTCTGCCATGGGTTTCAATTCTTTAAGTAACTTCATATAAAGACAGTTTTTACAGTCAACTTTCATGATTATTATTGAACTCTTTTAATTTGGTTAAAAAATATTCAATATACTGGCTGTCTTTTATCCAGTCACAGTGATTTGCATTGTTGAAATGGCAGTTGATAACATAAGGAAATTTATAATCAGCGTTAGCAATCGGGAGCCAGACAGGCTCAAATTTCATTGTTGTATCAGCCGTATGTAATCCCCTATGTCGAAATCCCCAAAATCCAGACTGCCCTTTGCCTAAAAGAATAGAACAAAATACAACCCGGTCTTTTGTCGAACAGAAATTGAATACAACTCTTACCTTATCGTATAGCTTACGGAAATCATAGCTACAATGCAAAATACCACCAAAGAGACCCAAAGATATGCCAGACACGTTATTCGATGCCTCAAGGGCTTTAATCGTTAAATATGTCCCGTAACTATGAGCAATGATGACAACTTTTTCATACTGCTGGCAAAGATCCTCAATTCTGCGGCGTAAATTGAAAATAAGATACGGTCTTATGATAAATTCACATATATTGATTATATTCCATGCTACAGGCATATACCCATAACTGCCGTCAATGACATCCGAATTGTCGCCTACAGAGTTTAACAAAAATTTAAACTTCCAATAATGATCTTCACTTTCAATCCTTGAAGTTTCGATCCCATGAACTATGAGGTAACATTTTTCTTTCATTTTTTTCTCAATAAAAGGGTAATGATTTTTTCAAGTTTTTTATCCATGTCTTTTATCCTATCATCAATCGACCCTGCACGTTCTTTACAGGCAATTTCATTCCTGCTTATATCTGCCCTTGCCGTCCGCAAATTATAATCCGTAGATATCCCCCATGTAGCCAGAAATATTAAAAAAGCCATCACGCCAGAAAAAATCCATTTATAATCTAGTTTTTTAAGCCAATGCATAGTTACATTCCTTTATTTATTTTTATTCAGCAGTGCTGTAATATTTTTTTATAAACTGTGTGAAAGTTAAAACATCAATGCTTTTTGTCGCAAGATAAGCAATGAGGTCTGTAAACTTTGAAGTTGACCAGCTTATATCTTCTGTAGGTGAAGTTTCAATTTTATGAAAGCCTAAGATTATTAAGCCTTTATTAGCGGCAATTAAGTCAATGTACCCTTCGATAGTTGCTAAAGTATCATCCTTGGAAACAACACAGACACGTAGATTATAAGGATTCATAAATGGGAAGACTTCATACCTGCCGAAAGAATATCCATCGAAAGATCTTCCAAGCCCAAAGTATTTTTTTAAGGTACTTAATACAGTTGAATTATACCCCCCTAAAGGATATCCATTAATGTCACTTGCTTTTAATTTATTCTGCTGTAAATATTTTTGTATGTTTATACATTCAGAATTTAGATCTGCTTCTGACAATGTCGTCCAATCAACGTGCTGATAAGCGGCATGAGCGCATACATCCCACTTGTTATAATCCTGTAGGTCTTGAATCTGTGTAAGTGTTAAAAACCCGGCCGTTCCTATTGCATTTGTGATAGGAAAAAGACAAGCTGAATATTTATATTTATCTAAAATTTGACGAGCTGTAATGTTGTTAGAATATCCATCATCAAAATTTAAGATTACACAACCACGGGTTAATAAATTCGGATAAAATGAGAGTTCGTCCCCTGTGACATTTACCGTTGTTCCTGCATAAGCATTTTGAACAACAGCAATCCTATTAACAGTAGCCCAATTAGGGGCACCATTTGAAGTGAAAGCATATAAAGGAATTGCAATATCATTCCAGCCTGATTTTAAATTATAAATACTAGAAGGAGTTGCCACAATTCCACAGGCGAATGAATAATATGATGTATAAACTCCATTCGTACTGATAGAAAAAGAAAGTTGACTGAGATTATCTACATCATCAATATAACACCGAAAATACATGAAGCCATAAGTCGATAAATCAAAATTATCTACTAATTCAAAGAATCCACCTCCGTTATTTGTAGACGTAAATTTTATTGAAGCTGTAGATGTTTTAACATTTGTGGTATCATCAGAAATAGTACCGCCACCTGAATCAATCCACTCCGTCCCAGCACCGCCGTCAAAAAAAGAGGCTTTTAAAATAGTATCCGGTCTGACTAAAACGGTATCTTGTGATGAGAAATTTTCACGCCTTGCACCTGTAATAGCTCCTGATGCACTAATTGTATCCACTAAGAAATTAGTCATTGTATGTAAATCTTGTGGAGTATTTAAAGTAAGAGTCCCATCACCATCACTTGTTACAGTTACACGATTTGCTGTCCCAGCAACCCATGATGTAAGATCTGAAACAGAGGTTAATTGTTTACTTCCGTTACTTGAAATAAGTCTTGAAGCTGTTAACCCACTGTCGATGATATTTGCAAATGTCGGCGTTGCGCTTGAAACTCCCCCTCCTGAATATGTCACTGTCCCATCGGCATTTTGAGAGATAGAACCAGTTGGAAAATTAATACCTTCTGGAAAATAAACAGTTGTATTGTCTATAACTTTGCAACGTTTTTTTGGGTTCTTATATCCAGTTCCAAATTCTTCTTGAGAAAGTGAATTAAACGTTAATAAAAATAATAATAAAAATTTAACAAAATACATTCTTTGGCCTTTTATCTATCTGCTTAATAATAAAAGCACTGATGGTAAATATTAACGTGAACCATAATGGTTTTATTTCAAATACGTATTCAAAACATGAATTCAGTAATAAAACTAAAACTGCAATGGCTTCTATTGAAAAATCAAATCGTTTGAAAAATTCTTTAAGAGTATAAAACAACCAGAAACATACAAAAATACCGCCTTCTAAAATTAATTGAAGAATGCTATTAGAAATAGTGCTGTGTTCATTTAAATTCTGAGTTAATTCTCCTATTGCTCCAAAACCTAAGCCTGAAACAGGGGATATTAATAACATATTAATTCCTTGTCCCCATTTCGGTAATCTTGTTGCAAAAGATTTAAAGATATCAATATAAAAATATCCAATTAATGATAACGCTAAAACAATAAGTCCATATCTGACATACTGATTTTTAAACTGAAAAAAAACTATTATAAAAGCCGACATTAAACAGCCTAATTGAGGATCTATAAGTAAACTAGTTACAACGCATACCGGAGCTAAATAAATAGAACAGTGATATACAAACGGTAAAGTTATTGCTAAATATGTAGATAATCTTGCAAAGTTTCCCATGCAACCGCCCGGCAACGTATCATGACACGGAACCACAAACCATTGTAGACGCTGTAAATCAAAAACCAGAAGATTAATAATAACGGCATAAACAATATATTTATACAAACTCTCTACATTTTCTATGTACCTGACCATGATTACAATTCCGATAATAAACAACATTGCAGAACGGCCGTATTTAATAATATAAGGTTTTATTACGCTTTCTCCCGGATTTAAAAACATTGCTGAATGAATAAATACGTTGAATAAAAACAATCCTGCAAAAGAAATTATTATCCATTTCTGGGATAATTCCCTTACAGGATTGTTCATTAAGGAGGAAACGAATAAAACAACAGTACCGATAAAAAACATATAATCTTCAAATAAAAGAGAACAGTCTTTCATCCCGTATTTATAAAGTACCGGACTTAATAAAAGCAATATACTTACCGCTTTATTTACCATTAATCCTTTTCCCATACTAAAGTGATTTTATTGTTTGTAGAACTGTTCCAGATAAATAAATTACTGAAAGGAGTATCTTTACAATCAATAACGCAAGTTCCGTTTGCAGTATCAACGGAAGGATCAAAAAGAACCAAAGATAAATCGATCTCATTTAAAAGACCGGTTGTATCAGAAGCATTCTGTTTATTCCAACCCACTGCATTCATTACGGCACAATAAGCACCGGCAGCGGCTCCCTGAAAGACGATTGATTTTAACACTCCGTTTCCGGTAGTGATAGAAGGATCTATATCATTATAAACGAATTTATAACCGACTTTATCCCCCCAAATACTTGTGTCCCTTGCAAATCCTATATTGCAAAGTAAAATTGTTACTAACAGTACTAATAGTTTTTTCATGTGTTCTCTCCTTGTTTATTGTTTTTAATAAGCACCTTTTACATATTTACTGCTTATATTTTCTATTTCTTGTATTTTTCTATAAATTTTATCTTTAGATATTTTAATTTCTTTAGATAACCTATCTATTAAAACTTGTTTTTGATTGATATTTAAATGATTATAAGCTTGCATAAAACTATAAGATTCTTCAGGCTGAGGTTTAGTTTTAAATATTAATAATGGATTGGGCTTTTGAACCTCAACTTTAGGAGCTATTCCTTTTTCTCTTATAGTAAACCCTTTGCCTTCTTTTAAATATGAAGATTCAATTTGCAATGGTTTTTTAGGTAATTTTTTAATATCATCAGCGGCTTCAGCATAAATAGTTTTATTTCTTACTGTAAAATTCGGTTCATTAATTATTTCAGCATCAATTGTAGGTGGAGTTGTTTTACTTGGTAAACGCTTTTGCATTGCACCAGGTCTACCATTTTCAAATCCTTTGCCTTTAAATTTACTTTTGATAAATTCAGGCTCTCCTTCTGTTAATTTTAAAGGTGGTTTTTGAAAATATGCTTGTCTTCCTGTTGATACCCTTCTATTGCTTAAATTTTTACCTTCTCCTAAAGTAAAATTAACATTAGGAATTATTTCAAAATCTGTTCCTGATTGACTTACTAAATCAACATTTCTTAAAGCTAATTCTTTACCTGGAACTTTTTCAGTATTCGGTTTTACAAATCTCTGATAAAAAATATTTTTAGGTTCTTTTTTATATTCCTGGGCTGCATTATAAAAATATTTTGCCAATCCTTGAGTTTTTAATCCTTTAGTCACTAAATATGTTGCTAATAACTGAGGATTAAAATTCATACCGGCAAACCATATGGTATCAGATAAAGAAACAACATTGTTTCTTTCCTGTACCGGAATCCTTCTGATAATAGCGGATTTTACAGGTATCAATTCGGATATCTTTTGATTAATGCCTTTTATATTTGCATCAGGGATAGCATCTTCAATTGCTTGTCTGAATTTTGAATAAAGATTATTTGAAACTGTTTCTAAAGCATCAGAATCAACATCGGCACGCCCATAATTCCATGCCCCATTTAATCCTAACCCTTGTTTTAAAGTGTTTGCATCCTGTACAGAAATATCTGATTTTTTTGTTACATCGACAATATCGTTATATATTTTTTTTAAATAATTTTCTACCTTGTCTCGATTACCTTTAACAGCAGTCATTAAAGCCTGTTTTTTATTATTGCTGCCTAACAACAATTCCTTTTCTGCCTGTTGAAAAATACCATCAATATTGATTGTATTATTTGATGATTTTAACGCTTCATTAAGTTGATAAGAATATTCCTGTAATTTGTTTTCGGTTTTAACCAAAGTATCTTTTAAATTACCGCCTATAAGATTTTCTTTAAAAATTGTAGAAGCTTTATAGCCATTTTTTAAATCAGCATCATTAGGTCGAATAATTGTGTTTTCAATTTTTTCAGCAGATCTTTCTAAAGGATCTACTGATTTTAATTTTGAATTTCTCCATAAGCCACCTAACCAAGGAATAGCGGCAGAAATTAAAGCATTTGTTTTTACTTTATTATTATATTCACCCTCTTGAAAATATGTCATTCCGCCGCCTGTAATTCCTTCAATAGCCATTTTACCTAAAGTACCAACTCTTTTTTCAGCCTGTACAATTCTATTTGTAGGAGCAAGAAACATTGCAATATCAGAAGCAATTTTACCAACGTTTTCAGCAGTCCCTTTCGGTTCAAATTTTTTTTGAGTTGATTTTAATGTTTCATGTATTTTTTCATACATATCAGGAGTATGCGGTTTATTAAGCATTTGTTCTTCGACAGTAGGATTCCCCCCTTTTGGCAATACAGTTCTTAATATTCCTGTCCCTGAACTAACAATATTTTTTCCAACTCCCCTTGTAATGCCTCCTAAAGTTTCATTTACAGGAGAATTCACATCCTGCATTCTGATAGCTCCATAAGGATTGATTATAGAAAGCGGTCTTTTGCCAGTCATTATATCATTCAATTCCGTTTCTGGTTCCTGCAGTTCTACAGGTTTTATTGATTGTTCAGATAGAAATGTATCTACTGAAATATCATTATTTTGTTCTTTTAAAAAAGCATCTACTGATAAATCATTACTTGGCATTTGCTGTTTCCTTTTGTTTGACCCACACTAAATATTCTTGCTGTTTTTGCGGTGTCATCTGTCTGAATTTTTGCAAATCCTGAATTGATAAAGTAGGAGGCAATAATGCTTCTAAATTAGAGTTTTTATTCTCAGATTGTGAAACATCTGAAATTTTAGGTTTTTCTCCAGCATAAGCATAAGCCGGACCAGCTTCCTTTGCTAAGGTAGCGATAGCAACCATTCTGTTTTGCCGTTTTTGTTCCAGTACTTCAGGAGAATCTAAAGGTTCAGGAAAATAAATTTTATTATATTCTTTTATTTCCCATGGTTGAATACTTGCGCCGGATTCTTTTCTTTTTATAGCATTAACAAAATTAATTTTTGCATTTTCAAATTTTTTAAAACTTTCTGATCTTAAAGCATCAGGCCGCATCCAATCAGTCATTCTTTCAGCACTTTCTAGCTTGCCTGATGGATTATAACCGTTTGCAATTACCATTTCTAAATCGTTATGAGATTTTAAAGCCATATTGGCAAAACGATTTGCACTGTATTGAAATTCTTTAGGAGCAGTTTCTTTCTCCCCTTTTTTCAAATCCTGCATTTTCTTTAAAAAACTATCCTGTGCCTTCATTTTATATTCATTAATCTTCTGAGGCATTTCAACAAGCTTGTCCTGAGTCTGCTTTAAATCACGATCTATTTTTTCAATCTGGTCTTTATAATCTTTCTGTGTATCTGCTGAAACAAATTGCATTTGCCATTTTAACGAAGCTTTTGCCTTCTGTAGTTCTTTTAATTGTCCTGAATATAATTTTGTCTCCCGTTCAAAATTGCTTAAACCTTCCTGCACCAAAGGAGCCTTCGCGTAATCATCTGGACTAGATACGGACGGTTCCTGTGTGGTTTCCGATTGTATAGCCATGGGTTTTAATGCGGAAGCCTGTATTGTATTTCCAAACTGATTACTATTATTTACAGGTTGATTTACACTATCATCCATAGGGCTATTTAAAGTATTGCCAAATTTCAAACCCGCTTGCTTTGCCACTTCTACTGCTCTTAAAGCTTTTTTTTGTTCCATTTCATTCGCATAATCCAATTTTCTTTTATATAAATTAAAATCTGAATCACTCTGTGCATTAGCATCTTCTATTTCCTGTTTTCTTTTTCTTTTTTCTTCCTGCAATTTATTAAATCCGGTAAGAAAAGAACCTATAGAAGCCATTGTATCAGTATTCATATTATAGTCCTCCATACTTATAAGTTCCGCTAAACGGATTATATTTTATACCTTGATTTAACTTAGTAAGATCTGAAAAATTATTATTTGTATTATTCAAAGTATTCAAATTGTTTATTCTATTTAAGGTTGTAGCATTAGCGTTATTGCTGTTAACATTCTGAAATAAATTACTCCAATCAGTACCGCCGACTCCTGTCCAGAAAGAATTATTCGCATTATTTTTTGCTTCTTCTTCTGCAAGCCATTTTTTTAAATCATTCCCCTCTGCTGCCATTTTTTCAGTAGATTGTCTGTTTAAAGCTTCGTTTTGGCTGTTCATATTGGCAATAGCCGCCTCTAAATCCCTTTGAGCTGCGGCAGAATCCGCACTGGTAATATTCCCGAATAATCCTCCGACAAATCCTCTTTTTGAAGCAAGATTTTGTAAGGCAAGATTGGATTTAAACTGTTCTACAGTTTCTCCTGATTGCAGGAGTCTTTCTTCAAGACTTGTTGCGGTATCATTCAAAGCCTGTAACCTTTTAACCCTATCCCCTTCGGTCTGTATGTCCAAATCTCTTGTAAAAGAAGTCAAAGGATCTTCATAATATTTTGCCCTGTTTGCCATTAAAACATCTGTTGCAGGACCGGAAAAGCCCGTTGAAGTTGACGGAAGCATTCCTCTCTTATTCAGTTCTGCTAAAGCAGATTCATTGGATAAAGCAAGTTGTCTGCCAAAAGTACCTTCTGCTTTATTAATTAAATTTTGTCTCATTTCAGGGGAAGTAACTTCCGGTTGTATTCTTCCGGTTCTTATGCCGTCTATATAATCCCGTATCTTTGCCCTTTCAGCATCAATATAAGTCTGATCAAAACTTGCGTCCTTTGTCGCAAGCGGACTATTTGCAATGGCATTTAATTTATCAAGATAAAGAGAAAATGAATCCATACCACCGCCTTCTTCCCCTCCTCCATAACCTTCAATTTGCGGTGCGTTTGGTTGTCCTGGACTATTTGAAGGAGCAGGATTACTTGGATCTGATTTATCAAACACTTCACTCCACCCAATTGAAGGAAAGTAAGCATTCGGAGCCAATGGATTATAATCAGGATTTACAACTTTTCTTGGATCGAACATTGAAGTCCAATCATCAAAATATGAATTTTTAAATTTATCCCAT